>ERZ791802.128-NODE-128-length-93154-cov-11.282151_pt1 | contig 93154 bp, 79 predicted proteins | sample MGYA00510308_ERZ791802 | MGnify/ENA primary metagenome ERZ791802 (study PRJEB30046, sample SAMN00792028) | human gut metagenome | study: EMG produced TPA metagenomics assembly of the A metagenome-wide association study of gut microbiota in type 2...
CCCTTGATTCAACGAAAGAATCAAGGGGCTTTCTGTTTTTATACATCTCATGGTTTGCTCTATATACCTCGTATTTTACTCTATATTTCCTTTTTTACTACTGTTCTCCACGTTCATCTCTCCACTGTATAACTTCTATATAACTTTTCAAAATAGTATAACCCTTTCAAAATGGTAGGGTATTTCTTTCCTTCTCATAACTATCTCTTCTTTTTATTATGCTGTAAATCAAATCTTTACATCTGTATTCCTTTTTCTGGCACACCTTTGGCATTATCTCCGGCAAATAATTAGAATTATTAATCCATTTAAAAAGGTAAAAAACATGGGAATTACATTATCATTTATTTTCTGCCTGTTGAGCGGTTTCGTTTGTTTCTGGCTGTTTTGGAAATGCGTAGACTGGTTTGAGAATATTTAAAGAAAAGGAGAATTGATTATGTATACAGCATTATTTGTATTGGGGATTGCAATTTTCGGTTACTTGATGTATGTACTCGTCAAACCCGAAAAGTTTTAATTAACACACAGTTTAAGGTAAAAAGTATATGAATACAGAAATTTTAGGTGTGGTTGCGCAGATTGCCTTGATGGTGATTTTGGCTTATCCACTGGGTAAATACATTGCCAGAGTCTACAAGGGGGAGAAGACTTGGTCGGATTTCATGGCTCCTGTCGAAAGGGTCATTTATAAAGTTTGTGGAATTGATCCCAAGGAAGAGATGAACTGGAAGCAGTTCCTGAAAGCGTTGTTGATTCTGAATGCTTTCTGGTTCTTTTGGGGGATGGTGTTGTTGGTTTCACAAGGCTGGTTGCCGCTGAACCCTGATGGAAACGGGCCGCAGACACCGGATCAGGCTTTCAATACGTGTATTAGTTTTATGGTCAACTGTAACTTGCAGCATTATAGTGGCGAAAGCGGGCTGACTTATTTTACGCAGTTGTTTGTTATCATGCTTTTCCAGTTTATTACCGCGGCGACAGGTATGGCTGCCATGGCAGGTATCATGAAAAGTATTGCCGCAAAGACAACGAAGACAATCGGTAACTTCTGGCAGTTCCTTGTAGTAAGTTGTACGCGTATCTTACTGCCGCTTTCCTTGATTGTGGGCTTTATACTGATTGTCCAGGGAACGCCGATGGGATTTGACGGAAAGATGAAAGTGACTACACTCGAGGGACAGGAACAGATGGTTTCCCAAGGCCCTACGGCCGCAATTGTTCCTATCAAGCAACTGGGTACAAACGGTGGCGGTTATTTCGGTGTCAACTCTTCTCACCCGTTGGAAAACCCGACTTATCTTACCAATATGGCAGAATGCTGGTCTATCCTGATTATTCCGATGGCAATGGGGTTTGCGTTGGGCTTTTATACTCGCAGGAAGAAACTGGGGTACAGCATATTCGGAGTCATGCTCTTTGCTTATCTGGTAGGTGTCTGCATCAATGTGGTTCAGGAAATGGGCGGTAACCCGCGTATCGACGAACTGGGTATCGCACAGGACAATGGAGCCATGGAAGGAAAGGAAGTCCGTCTGGGGTCTGCCGCGACAGCCCTTTGGAGTATCACGACTACGGTGACTTCCAACGGTTCTGTCAATGGTATGCATGATTCCACTATGCCTTTGTCCGGCATGATGGAGATGTTGAACATGCAGATCAACACTTGGTTCGGCGGTGTAGGCGTAGGATGGATGAACTATTATACGTTTATTATTATTACCGTGTTTATCAGTGGTCTGATGGTGGGGCGTACACCGGAATTCCTGGGTAAGAAAGTCGAAGCCCGCGAAATGAAAATCGCCACTATTGTCGCCCTGCTTCACCCGTTTGTAATTCTGGTGTTCACGGCAATCTCCAGTTACATTTATGCGCATTATCCCGAATTTGTGGAAAGTGAAGGCGGATGGTTGAATAATCCCGGATTCCACGGTTTGAGCGAGCAGCTTTATGAATATACTTCTTGTGCTGCTAACAACGGTTCCGGTTTCGAAGGTTTGGGGGATAATACTTATTTCTGGAACTGGACGTGCGGCATCGTTTTGATTCTCAGCCGTTTCATTCCTATTGTCGGACAGGTCGCCATAGCCGGTCTGCTGGCACAGAAGAAGTTTATTCCTGAAAGTGCCGGAACATTGAAAACGGATACGCTGACTTTCGGAGTAATGACATTTGCTGTTATCTTCATTATTGCCGCCCTGTCATTCTTCCCGGTACATGCGTTGAGTACGATTGCTGAACATTTAAGTTTGTAATACTGAATTAGAGAAGATATGAAAGATAATAAATCAGCTTCTTTGTTTCCAAAGGAGCAAGTTATAGAAAGCTTGAAACAATCATTCGTGAAACTGGATCCGCGAATGATGATTAAGAATCCGATTATGTTTACGGTAGAAATTGCTACGGTGGTGATGCTGCTCGTTACACTCTACTCTATTGTAAATTCCTCACAGGGTTCGTTTGCTTACAACATTGCCGTATTTGCCATTCTGTTCATTACGTTGTTGTTTGCCAATTTTGCCGAAGCTATCGCCGAGGCTCGTGGCAAGGCGCAAGCCGACAGTTTGCGTAAGACACGTGAAGAGACTCCGGCGAAGAAAGTGGAAGGTGATAAAATCGTTACCGTGAGTTCTTCACAGTTGAAGAAAGGGGATGTGTTTGTTTGCGATGCCGGAGACGTGATTCCGTCGGATGGTGAGATTATTGAAGGGTTGGCTTCTATCGACGAAAGTGCCATCACCGGTGAGTCTGCTCCGGTAATCCGTGAGGCGGGCGGTGACAAGAGTTCTGTAACGGGTGGTACGAAAGTACTGTCCGACCATATAAAGGTGATGGTGACTACCCAGCCGGGAGAAAGTTTCCTTGACAAGATGATTGCGCTCGTAGAAGGCGCATCACGTCAGAAAACCCCGAATGAGATAGCGTTGACTATTTTGCTGGCAGGTTTTACGCTCGTTTTCGTCATTGTGTGTGTCACTTTGAAACCGTTTGCCGATTATAGTAATACGGTCATCACCATTGCTTCATTTATTTCTTTGTTCGTGTGCCTGATTCCGACAACTATCGGCGGACTTCTTTCTGCCATCGGTATTGCGGGTATGGATCGTGCGCTTCGTGCCAATGTGATTACAAAATCCGGTAAGGCGGTAGAAACTGCCGGTGATATTGATACGTTGCTGCTTGACAAGACCGGTACAATTACAATCGGTAACCGTAAAGCGACGCACTTCCACACTGCTCCGGGCGTTGACTTGCACGACTTTGTGGAGAACTGCCTGCTGGCTTCCCTGTCTGACGAGACTCCGGAAGGAAAGTCTATCGTGGAACTGGGACGTGAATCGGGTATCCGTATGCGCAGCCTGAACACGACAGGAGCGCACATGATTAAGTTTACCGCCGAAACCAAATGCTCCGGTGTCGATCTGGCGGACGGGACACAGATTCGTAAGGGGGCGTTTGATGCTATCCGTAAGATTGTGGAAAGTGCCGGAAACAAGTTCCCGAAAGAGGTGGAAGATGTGATTTCCGCTATCTCAAGCGACGGTGGTACTCCGTTGGTGGTGTGTGTCAACAAGGAAATTGTGGGTGTCATCGAATTGCAGGATATTATCAAACCGGGCATTCAGGAACGTTTCGAACGCTTGCGCAAGATGGGTGTGAAGACGGTTATGGTGACCGGTGACAATCCGCTGACTGCAAAATATATTGCAGAAAAGGCCGGTGTGGATGACTTTATTGCCGAAGCCAAACCGGAAGACAAGATGGAATATATCAAGAAAGAACAGCAGGCGGGTAAGTTGGTGGCAATGATGGGTGACGGTACAAACGACGCTCCCGCACTGGCACAGGCAAATGTGGGTGTAGCGATGAACAGCGGTACGCAGGCTGCCAAGGAAGCCGGAAATATGGTGGACTTGGACAATGACCCGACGAAACTGATCGAGATTGTAGAAATCGGCAAGCAGTTGCTGATGACCCGTGGTACGCTGACTACGTTCTCTATCGCCAATGACGTGGCGAAGTATTTCGCTATCGTTCCGGCATTGTTTATGGTTGCCATTCCCGAACTGGCGGCGCTGAATATCATGAATCTGCATAGTCCTGAAAGCGCTATCCTTTCGGCGGTCATCTTCAACGCGATTATTATTCCGATTCTGATTCCGCTGGCTTTGCGTGGCGTGCAATACAAGCCGATTGGCGCAAGTGCCTTGCTTCGCCGTAATCTGCTGATTTACGGTGTGGGCGGTGTGATTGTTCCTTTTGTCGGAATCAAGTTGATTGATTTATTAGTAGGTTTATTCTTTTAATTAAATAGCAATAGCAATGAAAACTTTATTGAAGTCATTAAAAATAACACTTGTTTTTTGTGTCTTTTTCTCTGTGTTCTATATCCTTGTCCTGTGGCTGTTTGCACAGGTGGCAGGCCCTAATAGGGGAAATGCCGAGGTGGTTACGCTGAACGGAAAGGTAGTGGGAGCGGCGAATGTCGGTCAGATGTTTACAAAGGATATTTATTTCTGGGGGCGTCCTTCCAGTGCCGGCGACGGATATGACGCTACAAGTTCTTCCGGTAGCAACAAAGGCCCTACGAATCAGGAATACTTGGATGAAGTGAAGGCACGTATCGACACCTTCCTGGTTCATCATCCTTACTTGAACCGCGCTGATGTGCCGGCTGAAATGGTAACGGCAAGCGGCTCCGGACTTGATCCGGATATCACTCCCCAGTGTGCTTATGTTCAAGTGAAGCGGGTGGCACAGGCACGCGGGCTGACAGAGCACCAGGTGAAAGAGATTGTTGACAAGAGTGTGGAAAAGCCATTTCTGGGTCTTTTCGGAACAGAGAAAGTGAATGTGCTGAAACTGAATATTGCACTTGAAGAAAATAATAAATAGTTGAGTCGTGAAAAAATGGATGATAGAGAACAAAGTGTACAGCATTTCCTGGATTTGATAAAAAGGTCGCACCGGGGGAAATTCAAGATTTACATCGGAATGATAGCTGGTGTGGGTAAGTCGTATCGTATGCTTCAGGAAGCGCATGAATTACTGGAGAATGGGGTGGATGTGCAGATTGGTTACATCGAAACGCACGGGCGTACCGGTACGGAAATGCTGTTGGAAGGCTTGCCTGTCATTCCGCGGCGCAAGATATTCTATAAGGGGAAAGAGTTGGAAGAAATGGACACGGACGCAATTATCCGTATTCATCCGGAGATTGTCATTGTGGACGAACTGGCACATACCAATGTGGAAGGCAGCCTGAATGAAAAGCGTTGGCAGGATGTAATGACTTTGTTGGATGAGGGAATCAATGTGATTTCGGCAATCAATATTCAGCACATCGAAAACGTGAACGAAGAGGTGCAGGAGATTACGGGTATCGAAGTGAAAGAGCGGGTGCCCGACAGTGTTCTTCAGGAAGCGGATGAGGTGGTGAATATTGACTTGACGGCAGAAGAGCTGATTACCCGCCTGAAAGCGGGGAAGATATATCGCCCGGAAAAGATTCAGACAGCATTGGACAATTTTTTCCGGACTGAGAATATCTTGCAATTGCGCGAACTGGCACTGAAGGAAGTGGCGTTAAGGGTGGAGAAAAAGGTGGAGAATGAAGTGGTGATGGGAGTGGCTGTCGGGCTGCGGCATGAAAAGTTTATGGCTTGCATCAGTAGCCACGAGAAGACACCACGGCGGATTATCAGAAAGGCGGCAAGGTTGGCAACCCGGTATAACACTACGTTTATCGCCTTGTATGTACAGACTCCCAAAGAAAGTATGGAAAGAATTGATCTGGCAAGCCAGCGTTATCTGCTGAATCATTTTAAACTGGTGGCAGAGCTTGGCGGAGAAGTGGTTCAGGTGCAGTCCAGGGATATTTTGGGGAGTATCGTCGAGGTCTGTAAGGAGAAGCAGATTTCGACCGTGTGTATGGGGACTCCCAACTTGAGACTGTCGTATGCCATTTGTTCTATACTGGGATACAGAAAGTTTTTGAATAATTTGTCGCAAGCTAATATAGATTTGATTATACTTGCATAATATTAATCGTATGAATGTTATGAATATTAAAACGAAACTGATTCTTGGCATCGGGATGCTGGCGGGAATGATTATTTTATTGGTAACGCTTTCAGTAGTGAATCTTCAAATCCTGACGGCTACTGAACCGGACAGCCCTGCCGCCATGCCCGGACTGGAACGTGCGTTGCTGTGGATTTCCATTACCGGCGGTATCTGTATCCTGACCGGACTGGTATTGCTTTATTGGCTTCCCCGAAGTATCAGCAAACCGATAAAGGAACTGAAAGAGGGAATCCTCGAAATAGCCGGCCATAATTATGAGAAGCGTCTGGATATGAGTGATAATGAGGAATTCCGTGAAGTTGCCGATAGTTTCAACCGGATGGCGGAACGTTTGACTGAATACCGTGCCAGTACTTTGTCGGACATCCTTTCGGCAAAGAAATTCATAGAAGCGATTGTGAACAGCATAGACGACCCCGTTATCGGTTTGAATATGGAGCGCGAAATCCTGTTTATCAACGAGGAAGCACTGAATGTACTGAATATGAAGCGTGAGAATGTAATCCGTAAATCGGCGGAAGAGCTTGCCTTGAAGAACGATCTTCTCCGCCGTTTGATTCGTGAACTGGTGACGCCGGGCGAGCAAAAAGAACCTTTGAAGATATACGCTGACAATAAAGAGAGTTATTTCAAGGCATCTTATGTCCCCATCATCAATACAGAAGCCGAAAAGGACGAGCCGCGTAAATTGGGGGATGTGATCTTGCTGAAGAACATTACGGAATTCAAGGAACTGGACTCTGCCAAAACGACCTTTATCTCTACCATCTCCCATGAACTGAAAACTCCGATTGCCGCTATTATGATGAGCCTTCAACTATTGGAAGACAAGCGTGTCGGCGCATTGAATGATGAACAGGAACAACTCTCGAAGAGTATCAAGGAAAACAGTGAACGTTTGCTCAGTATTACCGGAGAGCTGCTGAACATGACTCAGGTGGAAGCGGGAAAATTGCAACTGATGCCTAAGATTACGAAACCGATTGAATTGATAGAGTATGCCATTAAAGCCAACCAGGTGCAAGCGGATAAATTCAATATCCAAATCGAAGTGGAATATCCTGAAGAGAAGATAGGAAAGCTCTTTGTGGATAGCGAAAAGATTGCCTGGGTGTTGACAAACTTATTAAGCAATGCCATCCGCTATTCCAGAGAAAACGGTCATGTAGTCATCGGTGCCAGACAAGAAGATAATATTATTGAATTATATGTTCAGGACTTCGGCAAAGGTATTGACCCGCGCTACCATAAAAGTATCTTCGACCGTTATTTCCGTGTCCCCGGAACGAAAGTGCAGGGAAGCGGGCTAGGACTGTCTATTTCGAGGGATTTTGTGGAAGCGCATGGTGGTACGTTGACGGTGGAAAGCGAATTAGGGAGAGGAAGCCGGTTTGTGATACGGTTGAAAGCGTAAGGTACGACGTGTCGTTGGTGGCTTTATAGAAATAATAAGATAAAGGCTTTGTCTCCCAATTCTTTTTTAAGAATCTGCTTGGCTCTCCGTTTATAAGCCTTTATCGCATCTTCCGTGGTATCCATTGACAGGGCTATTTTAGCAATGGATTCTCCTTCCATGCTCTTGAGCATTACCTCTTTGTAATGGTCGGGCAGCAAGTCTATGCTTTGGTATAGTTGTGAGATAACCTCTTCATCAAGGATATATTCCTCATCCAATGCGGCAGATTGCTCGACTTTATACTTTTCGAACTGCTGATTAGTACGTATTACGTTCAGGCACTTATTTTGAACACTGGTATATAGATATGATTTCAAAGAAAGGATATTGTCAAAACTCTGTTTATTATTCCAAATGGTGAGAAAAGTGTCTTGCACGATATCCTCTGCAAATTCAACTCCTATCATTTTTTCCGCAATACGTAATAAGGGCTTATAATAAGTGATGAAAAGCGCCCGGAATCCTTCGGGGAAGTCGGTCGCTATTTGGGATATGATTACTTCATCGGGGTTAAGTCTTGCCATTTTTAAGTAAAAACCTTCTGTTATATCATACAGTGTTCATTCTCTTTTTGCAAAGGTATAAGTATTATCCAACTTTGAACAAAATACATAAAAAATATTTTGATTCTATTCAAAAAAAAAGAAGTTACCGTTTTTTTTTGAAATAATGCGCCACTTTTCTTTCTCTTATGTGTCTTTATTTATAGAAAGGAGACTAATTAATGAACAATCGTCATCTTATTTATATCGCTACATTAATCAGGAAAAGTATTTCGGGTGAAATAACTTTGGAAGAAAAGAGGCAGTTGGAAGACTGGCTGGATGAGTCGGCACGCCACCGTGAACTGTTTGATAAATATAATAATCCGGATTTTCTGGCATCGGTAGATATTGAAAAAGATATGGCAGAAGCTCAGGAAGCATATTCAAACTTTATGCAGCGCCTGAAACCTGCGAAACCGGTGCGTCGTATCGTCTGGAATAGATATGTTGCGGCAGCCGCATTGATAGCTTTTGTATGCGCGTCTGCCATATTCGTATATATGTATGATGGCGGAAATCCGCATTCTCCTGCGGGACTGGCGGTTGTACCCGTTCAACAAATGGATACTGTTCCGGCGGATTCGACAGACATACTCCTTATAACTGCCAGTGGAGAGAAAATTCCGGTGCAGAGTTCTCAAAAGATGTTGTCCGTGTCATCCGGGACTATAAGAATAGACGAACAGCCAATTGAGGAATATGCACAAGGGAAGACCGCTCCTGCCGAAGTAGTATATAATACATTGAAGATATTGCGGGGAAAAAGATTCAAGATGCAGTTGAGTGACGGAACTCTCGTCTGGCTCAATGCAGATTCGGAAATCACCTTCCCAAGCAACTTTGACGGAAAAGAAAGAAAGGTATTGGCGAAAGGCGAACTCTTTTTTGATGTAACCGAAAACAAGTCGCAACCATTCATTGTGGAAACTCCTACCGGAAATATCCGTGTTTTAGGAACTGCTTTCAATATACATTGTTATGAGGATGAGGTGCCTATGACCACGTTGGTTCGCGGAAAGATAGCCTACTCTCTAGGGAAAGAATCAGTTATCCTGGCTCCCGGACAACAATGCAGGGTGGAAGATAATAAATTGTCTGTAAGAGAAGTGGACACCTACGAATATGTATCATGGATAGACGAAGTCCTTGTCTTTAAAGATAAGGAACTTGACGAAATACTGAGTACATTGAGCCGTTTGTATGATGTCGATATTTATTACGAAAATCCGGAACTGAAACGATTGCCGTTCACCGGTTCTTTCAAACAATATGAGCACTTGGATAAAATAATCCGAATGATAGAGGATTGTGGGCTCATACGTATAAAACAGGATGGAAAGACGCTGACAATCAGTAAATAAACAGATAAGCAATCTTTTTACCATGCGATAAAACATCGTGTGGCGGGGACTAATATTCACTAAAAATAATACATTATGAAAATTTACTACCGAAACACCAACAAATGCAGGGACAACACCCGGGTTGAAATCTCTATGAAATTTACCAATTTCTTGTGCGATAAACACTATGAACTCACTATCATAAAACTGTAAATGAATATGAGCAATAAAATATCTTATGGTTTGAAATATCTGATAATAACCTTATTATTGTTCTGCAATGCTCCTTGGACAGCGGCGCAGCAACCTGCCCGGAAAGTGACCTTGAATTTGGAGAACGTATCTTTTGAAAATTGCCTGAAGGCAATAGAGAGACAAACACATTATACTTTCCTGTATAGGAAGGACTTGATAAATTTGTCAAAACCGGTCAGTTTCTCATGTAAGGATGAAGCTTTGACTGCCGTACTGGACAGTTTGCTTCCTTCGCAGAATATTGCTTACCGGATTCAGGATCTTACTATCGTACTGACTCCCAAACAGGTAAGAAGCAAAAAGACCCCGACTCTTATACAGGGGAATATTGTCGATGAGAATAAAGAGCCGGTAATAGGTGCTTCTATCAAAATAAAAGGAACTACGCAGGGGACTATTACTGATATTGACGGAAACTTCAGCTTTGAAGCCTCTCTGGATGATAAGGTGATAATCTCTTATGTCGGATTGGAAACAATCGAGCGGAAGATTGGCACGAAAGTCATGAATATCGTAATGAAGGATGATGCCGTGAGTCTTGGCGACGTGGTAGTCACAGGTTATCAGAAGATAAACCGCAAAATGTTCACCGGTTCTGCTTCAAAAGTCAATGCGGACGAGACTGTGCTGAAGGGAAATCCCGATGTGACCAACTCCCTGCAAGGAAAAGTGGCAGGTGTGCAAATCACCAATGTTTCGAGCACTTTCGGCGCAAGCCCCGTACTTACTATCCGTGGTAACTCTTCTATCAACGGAACCAATAAGCCCCTGTGGGTAGTGGACGGTGTGATTCTGGAAGATTTGATGAGCGTGAGCGCGGAAGAACTGACATCCGGTAATCTTTCTACGTTATTGAGTTCGGGCGTGGCAGGTCTGAATCCCGAAGATATTGAAAGTTTCGAAATCCTGAAAGACGTATCCGCCACTTCTCTGTATGGTGCGCAAGCTATGAATGGAGTGATTGTCATCACTACCAAACAAGGCAAGAAAGACCGGTTGACTATCAACTATACCGGTAGTATCGCCTTGAAAGAGAAACCCGATTACCGTAATTTCAACATTATGAACTCCGATGATGAAATGTCAATCTATAAGGAGTTGGAACGTAAGGGTTGGATTGATATTACTACGGTGGCCCGCAGCGAAAACTTCGGTGCTATGGGGAAAATGTTTGATGAAATAACAAGGAAGAATATCAATTGGGGGCCGAATGGTTCTTTGAACGAAGATTTTCTGTCGGCTTATGCCAACAGTAATACAGACTGGTTCAATACCTTGTTTCATAATTCGCTGGTCAATCAGCATTCACTGAGCATATCCGGTGGTGGTGACAAGACTACTTTCTATGCTTCCCTGAGTTACTATACCGACAATGGAATGGCAGTCTCTTCTGATAAGGTGAACCGCTATACCGCTTCATTGCGCGGTACTTTCGCTGTATCTCCCAAACTGAATATAGGCTTGAAATTGTCTGCCAATATCCGTGACCAGAGAGTACCGGGAACGAAAGACCGTAATTTTGACACCTCTACGGGAGAATTCACCCGCGACTTTGACATCAACCCTTTCAACTATGCGCTCAACACCAGTCGTAGCATGCGTGCGTATGATTCAAACGGGAATCTTGAGTTCTTTCGCCGGAGCTTTGCCGATTTTAATATCTTGCATGAACTTCGTCACAACTTTGTTGACCTCACAGTGAAAGATATATCCACACAAATGGATTTGGAATACAAACCTCTGAAAGTACTGACCCTGAAAGGCTCTTTCCAATACCGTTCGGCAAATACATTGAGAGAACATAAAATCCATGAGTTCTCCAACCAGGCCGAGGCTTACAGGGCTGACTACTCACAAGCTATCATTGACAACAATCGTTTCCTGTTCCAAAATCCTTCTTTGCCTACCGCCAATCCGTATAGCATCCTGCCCGAAGGCGGATTCTACAATACCAATGAAGCGGATTTACGACATACTTACTTCAGAGCAACGGCGGACTACTCGCCGAAGTTAGGCTTGGATCATGTCGTGAATTTCTTTGCCGGATTTGAAATCAATAAGGTGGACAGAAAAATGAGGCTGAACGAAGGCTGGGGATACCTATGGGATAAGGGCGGTGTCGTTGTGACTCATCCCGACCTGACTTATTATCTGAAAGAACAGGGTGAAGTCTATTATGATTATGCCGAAGGACGGGACAGAAGAATCTCTTCATTCATCAATTCCGCTTATTCTTTCAAAGGCAAATATATTGTAAACGCCGGATTCCGCTATGACGGCTCGAACCAGTTGGGTAGTTCGAGAGAAGCCCGCTACCTGCCTTCGTGGAATGTCAGCGCGGCATGGAATATGCACGATGAAGCCTTTATGAAAGGAATTTCGGAAGTGGTGAATACCCTGAAACCTAAAATCTCTTATGGTTATAACGGTATCATGGGGCCTTCTACCAGTGCGGAACTGGCTATTTACGCCAAACAGACGTTGCGCCCCTCCGACAATGAAGTGTACAACGTCATAGAAGGCCTTAAAAACAAAGACCTTACCTGGGAGAAAATGTACGAGCTGAACCTTGGTTTCGAAGCCGGACTTTTCAACAATAGGATTATGATGGACTTTGCACACTATCGTCGTAAATCCATCGACTTGATTGATTATGTCAATACGGCCGGAATCGGCGGACAGTCCATCAAACTCGGAAATATCGGCAACATGAAATCTTACGGTTTTGAATTTGCCATCAATTCAGTTAACGTAAGTACGAAAGACTTTGATTGGAAAACGGGCCTGAACATCAACTTCCATAAGAGTAAGATTACCAAATTAAACAATTTCTCAAGAATGTCCACTGCCATTGCAAATACCGGTACGGCTATGTTGGGTTATCCTCAAAGAGGATTATTCTCCGTTCGCTTTGCGGGGCTCGATGGTGAAGGTATCCCTACTTTCTACGGGGCAAACAATGAAATTGTTTATGATATGAATCTTCAGTCGCGCAACGATGTCGATAAAATACTGAAGTATGAAGGCCCGTTGGAACCTAAAGGTTATGGTGGCCTGACCAACACTTTCCGTTATAAAGACTGGACATTATCCTTCGGATTCGTTTATAAGTACGGTAATGTCATCCGTCTGGACGATGAGTTTTATCCGTTCTACGATGACTTCTCCTCTTTTCCGAAAGAGCTGAAAAACCGCTGGATTATGCCGGGCGACGAGAACCGGACTTCTGTTCCCGCCATTTTGGATAAACGGACTTACGACCGTATCGAAGGAAAATATACGTATCAAATGTATAACAAGAGCACCGAAAGAGTGGCGAAAGGTGATTTTATCCGTCTCAAAGACCTGAGCATCGGTTACCGATTCCCGAAAGAATGGCTCACAGGCACTTGCATACACAATGTGAACCTGTCGTTCCAGGCAACCAACCTGTGGCTTCTATACTCTGACAGCAAACTGAACGGCATCGACCCCGAATTTTATCTTTCGGGCGGAGTATCTTCACCGGTATCGCGGATGTATACTTTTACAGTAAACTTAACCTTTTAAATAATAAACTCATGAAGTATTTATATATAAAAATAGCGGTCGTACTATCTGCTGTGGTGGCTCTTTCTTCGTGTGACTCCTTTCTGGATGAAACTCCCGATAACCGATTGCGCCTGAACAGCTACGAGACAATAGCGGAACTCGTCACCAATGCTTATCCCGAAGGAAGCGGCGTTTTCATGGAATGGATGAGTGACAATGTAGGGGCCGACCCTAAAAATATACAGCGTTCTGAAATGACACAGGCATACAACTGGCAGGACGTGGAACAGGAAGGGCAGGATACTCCTTCGTTCTACTGGAGCGGCAACTATAAAGCGATAGCACATGCCAATCAAGCCCTGGAAGCTTTGGAAGAAGTGAAAGAAAACAATCCCGGCTATAAGGACGCCATTCGTGGGGAAGCTTTGGCCTGTCGTGCTTTCGCGCATTTTATGTTGGTCAGTACCTTTGCAAAGAGCTACGACCCTGCAACAGCCGCGTCTGACAAAGGGATTGTCATAATGACGAAACCGGAAGAAAACCTGTTGGCTACCTACGAACGCAGTTCCGTGCAGGAAGTTTACGACTTTGTAGAGAAAGACCTGCTCGAAGCCATCGAACTCGTATCCGACCAGTATTATAAGAACTCCGGAAAGTACCACTTTAACCGTGCGGCATTGATGGCTTTCGCTTCGCGTTTTTTCCTTTTCAAGAAAGACTATGAAAAGGTCGAAAAGTATGCGACCGAACTTTTGGGTAACGACTATAATCCGCAGATGATACGTGATTACACGCAAGTCTATACCGGCACAACTTCCGAAATGATGGGACGAAAGTTTACGGCAGCTACTTTGCCGTCCAATTTGTTACTGATTCGTAAAGATGTACTCTATGGCTATAAGGGGTATGCGGGCTACCGCTTCAATCAGGATGTGTATAACAGTCTGGTGTTGTCGCAGAGAGATTTGCGTTTCTCCGTATCTTACAGCTATGGCGGAACTTCTTCATTTCTTCCCAAGTTCCAAAGGGATCTGATACGCAAGACTTCTCTGACGTCCTCTTCGGGTTATCCTTACGTCATCGAAGTTGCTTTCAGAGGTGAAGAAGTCTTTTTCAACCGTCTCGAAGCCTGGGCAATGATGGGAACAACCAAGTTGTCGCAATTTGAAAGCCAGTTCAGCAGATATTTGAAGGCCGTTTATGCCGGAACAGTGGATTATCCTATTCTATATCAGAATTACCAGCGATTCTATCCGGGAGTACCCGCAAACGAACTGCGTCTTAAAATGGTACTCGACGAGAAGCGCCGTGAGTTTGTGGAAGAAGGACTCAGGTGGTTTGATATTTGTCGTCATAAGTTGAGCGTCACGCATACCGACATAGCGGGTGTCACCCGTATTTTGCAACCCGATGATTCGAGGAAGGTTATTCAGATTCCCGAATCGGCGATTATCTATGGCGACTTGCAGCCTAATGAAAGAAAAAATATTTCCGAACCGGAAGCTCATTTAGTAATTCGTAATTAACATGCATATGAAAAGAAGTATATTATATATTTGTTGTTTGTCGCTCTGCTGTTTTATGTCGTGTTCCGATGACGAAAGTACGAACTATGTTCCCGAATCGAAAGAATTATCGACAGATGAAATCGATGTTTATTTTCAGGAGAACTTTCAGGAGAAATATGGCTCTACCGTTCGCTGGCAATGGATTGATAAATATGTCGATATTAATTATATCGTCGCGCCGGCTATGCGCAAAGTGCTTATCCCGACAGGAGAAATGATTCGTCGTTTCTGGATAGAACCGTTTATTCTTGAATCGAAGGCGAGTGGCGAGTTTATCCGCAAGCATTTCCCGCCGGAGATTGTGTGCGTGGGCTCGGAACTGCGAAATGCCGACGGCACACGTACACTGGGTTATGCCGATGCCGGAGTACGCATTACTCTTACGGAACTGAATTATTTCGACCTGACAAACAGGGAATGGGTGATTCAGCAGTTGCATACCATGCATCATGAATTTTCGCACATCATCCATCAGACCTACAAGATGCCTAACGGTTTCAATAAAATCACCGAGGATACTTATACCGGACAGGCATGGAAAGATATAAATACAAATGCGCAGGCCGAACTGATAGAAAAGGGCATCAGTTCTCCTACCACCCATGAGATAGATTCCGTAGCCCAAAATATGGCGATTCAGAGAGGAATGCTCACACCTTACGGAACTTCCTCGGAATTTGAGGATTTTGCGGAGTTCGTGTCGCTTTATTTATTGACGGAACCTGCCGTATTTGAGGAAATGTATATCGCGTCAGACCCCAAACGGACTTTTCTGGACGAAGGCAAAGCCAATATCGACAAGAAACTGGCTTTGGTGAAAGAGTATTACGTGAGTAACTTCTCGATAGACCTTACTCACTTGAGAGAAATCATCTTACAAAGGTTGAACGAAATAAACATGAAGTAAAATGAAGAATACAATGAAAAATATAATAGGTATTTTGTTACTTGCCGCAGGCTGTTACTCTTGTTCGGACAACGAGGTGGACAACGTGTTCGACAAGACTCCCGAAGAAAGAATCGCGGCTGTGAAAGCAGAATACAAAAATATATTGGTTGAAGCGCCTCACGGTTGGAAAACCTATTTCGGAACCAGTGACAAACTGGGGCGCTGGCTGATTCTCATGGATTTTGATGCCGATGGCAAGGTCACGATGAAATGTGATCCGGTCGACTATTATTATATAGGTGGGGTCAGTATTGAAGATCCTGTGACGTATCGGGTCGATTACTCGCAGTTTCCCGAACTCGTATTCGAGTCTTTTTCGCAGTTCTCGGCTTGGAATGAGTTTTATGTAGATAGTGACGGTGACGGGTATTTTGATAAATACGCCAGTCCCGAAACCCAGTTTATATTTGATGCCTATCGGGATGGAAAGCTCTATATGAAAGGAAAGACGAATATGGGAGTAGGAAAGAAACCGGAAGAGATAATGACTTTTGTTTTTGAACCGGCTTCGGAAGCGGACTGGACTCTCAATGGCATAGCCGATGTGAAGAAAGCGATAAACTACAACGAAAGTAAAGGTAAATATCAACGTTTGGAGTACAAAGGGGAGTTGTTGGAAAGCCTGTTCCTTATCGACGCGGAATCGAGAGTAGTACTCTATATGTCAACGGAAATTGCGGGCAGCCAAATGCAGATTCTTCCTTTTTATATCACTCCGACCGGCTTTACACTCGTTTCACCATTGAAGATAAAAGGCGTGGGGAATATACGGCAATTTGACGTGAGTCAGGATGGAACTGCTGTCACAGAGTCTACCCACCAGCAACTCCGCGTGGTATATACAGACAAAGTGCCGGCCGTGCAGCGGACTCCTTTCAGCATATTCGACAAACTTTATCTCGGTATTGAAGTCTACCACTCTACCGGTGACCCGATAGGACGCAACCTCAAAAAGTACTTCGATGACTTGCGACCGCCATATGCACCGATGGAACAGCACCTCAATGTGATTTACTTCGCTAAAAATATTGATAAGGATATGGGTAAGATTCCATTCAAATATGCGGAAGAGTTGACTATCATCTATGCCGACTCCGATCCAAGTTACTCGAGCAAGGACTTGTATGGCGACAATCCTACCTTTGTGCGCATCCCTGTTTCATTTGAAACATCTGCTGACAGAATGTGGATTATTTCATTGAAAGGCTCTGTCGAACAAGCGTTCCTGAATGCTTACCCCGATGATGCCGGGTATGCCAGAGACAAAGCGAAAGCAGCTCTGCCTATGCTGTACAGATTGCTGAACGAGCGGGGATGGGGATTGTATGCGCAAGGTCTGGATACTAACAATCCAACCGTGAAAGTCGTTGACGAGGAAGATGTAGTGGGAAGTTTCTTCACCCTCTATCCGTATACGCAGACAGATGTAGATAGATAAATGTGGCACATCAGTAAAAAAGATAAAATATGAAGTATATAATATATAATTTGTGGATATTGATGTTCCTGTTTGCCTGTAGCGAATCGGAACAGGTGGAGTATTCAAAGCTCAGTGTCGGTTTTCAGAAGAGCAAGATTGATGTGGGCGAAAATACCGGCATACTTGAGATTCCCGTAGTCTTGTCGGGCGCTAATATGGATATGCCCTTGCAAGTATCGGTTCAGGTGTCGGCAACCGACGGGGATGCCGTAGCGGGTGTTGACTATGAACTGATTGATACTCAATTAGCTTTTGAAGTATGTGGGCAGACTACGTTGAAAGTCAGAATCATGGATAACGAAGAGATAACAGATGTCGTCAAAACCTTTACTGTTAATCTGAAAGCTGAAACCCCGGAAGTAAAATCTGGTATTTCCAGTATAAAAGTTTATATCATTAGTGATGATGTGGAGAAGGTTACCATGGGAGGGCATTACACACTTACAGCACAGGATTTTGTAGAGGGAACTAAATTGTCTTCTACTCCGGGTGGAGTAGAAATAGTGCAGGACTTGGATGATAGCAATAAGTATTACATGAGAAATATGGTTTTGGTCAATGGAGATAAAGTGTTACCTCTTACGATGGGAGGTGATTTGTATTTCACTGTTGACAATAGTGGAAACATGGCGATTCCCAGCCAATTGAAAATCGGCAATTACGGTGATGGAGAAGCGTTCGCTGTCGGCTTGACAACTGAAGGTTATTTCACTGAAGATCCTATAAAGATAGAAAAGAAGGATAACCGGTTACTTATTATGGGCGGAGGACTTGCAGGTATTTTTATAGATGATAAGGATGACCTGAGTATTTATTATGCCTTGAAAAATATAATTCTCGAGAAAGTAAACCACTAACGAATTCAGAAATATGAGATATAAGATTCTAAGATTGGCATCAGCGGCTTTCGCTATTCTATTGGTAGCGTGCCATGAACAAAGTGAATATCTTTTTGGAGCGGACGCCCCTTTGGTAGAGATAAGTGCCGACGCTGAAAATGAGGGAAACTTTACCCCGGAAGCTCAAACCGGTTATGCTCTGCTTCGTTCCAACGCGCGTTGGAAAGCGGAGAGTCTGTCCGAATGGCTGACGTGCAACACGACCGCCGGAGAATATAATGATACGATTTATTTTTCCATGCCTGAGAATAAGGGGGATACACGTATTGGCAAGATTGTAGTTCGTAATACGATTGGCGAGGAGAGATTGGATACATTGACCGTCAGACAACAATGTGCTGTCAGCTTTATCCCCGAAGGGTATAAAATAAAGATTGAATCGGATGACCTGAAAGCACCTTTGTCCGGTGAATCTTTTGCCGAAGTAAAGTTTGAAGTGAACAGTCCTACCGCTTGGCGTGCATTTACCAAGGTAGCAGACGGATGGAGTACGGTAATGACGAAGAAAGGTGAAACATCGGGAAGCGGTTCGTTGATTGTGACTGAGAATGAAACAGTTGTTCCCCGGTCGATGTATATCTATGTCCAGTCAGTTGAGTTCCCGACACTGAAAGACAGTATTCTGCTTACACAATCCGCTCGTCCGTTGAAGTTGGAGATAATATCGCCTACAAATAAAAAAATCATGCTTGATGGTGCGGAATCACAATTCATATTCTCTGTCAACGGAGACGGAAAGTGGAAGATTGAAGACGCGCCCGGATGGGTTGAGCTGGAAAAAACAGAATATGAGGGTAATGCAAATGTATTTGTGAAAGTATCTGCCACTGGTACGGAACGCACGGCTCAATTGACTATAAGGTCACTTGTACAAACTGATAAAACAGATGTACTGACCATAGAGCAGAAGAATATTCCTGATGGACGACTGAAAGACAGCTTGGCATTAGTTGCTATTTATCAGGCTACCAAAGGAGAAAACTGGAAATATATCTGGAAACCGGAACTGCCATTGTCTGATTCGAATTGGCCGGGAGTCTTTTTTGATACGGTTGACGGTGAACTTCGTGTGGTGGATTTGAGTTTGTTGGATTATAATATGGAAGGAAGTCTGCCTAATGAAATCGGTTGGCTGACTGAAATCATCAAAATCAAGTTGCAACGGAATAAACTTTCAGGGCCGCTTCCTGCCAGCATCAACCGTCTGACAAACTTGACGCATCTTTATATCACCTCTAATCAGTTTAGCGGCGAATTCCCGGATATCCCGAATCTGCAAAAGTTGACTTGGATAGAAATGGAATTTAATCGTTTCACGGGAGAATTTCCACCTGTATTCTCTTTATTACCCAAATTGTCGACTTTGAAGATGAAGTATAACAATTTCGATCCGAACACTTGTGTTCCTGCCCGCTTCGGTGGTTGGAAGCTATCACTGTATATCAATCCGCAACGTGCTGTATATGGTGACGCAAAGACCGATTATAATTTGGTCGATTGTCCTAACTAGGACAAAATATGAATGAGTAATTGACACGCCCGTTTCCCTATAAAGAAACTACAGTTTCCTCGTAGAGATACGGGCGTTCCCTTATTGAGAAACGACAGTATCTATGCCGGGAAACTGTCGTTTCTTTACTTGGAAATGGTAGAGAACTGTAATGTGTTGATTTGTAGATGTTAGTATGCGGAGTAATGATGCCGGGTTCGATGCTGAAGGATAGAAAGAACTTAGTATTAAATTAAAAATGAAACTTTAGGGAAGCCGGACATTGTAGCTTCTTTTAAAATATTTATATTTGCGGACAAGTTGGAACTAAAGTCGAACTATTGACAATAACATAATTAAAAAGAATCAGATGAAACAGGACATGATTGTTATCCTTGACTTGGGTAGTCATGAGAATACGGTATTGGCTCGCGCCATCCGTGCGTTAGGAGTGTATAGTGAGATTTATCCTCACGATATCACAGTGGAAGAACTGAAAGCATTGCCCAATGTAAAGGGTATTATAATCAATGGCGGACCGAATAATGTGATTGACGGTGTTGGCATTGATGTAAATCCGGGTATTTATACAATGGGTATCCCTGTCATGGCAGCCGGTCACGATAAAGCAACGTGTGCAGTGAAACTGGCAGAATTTACAGACGATATTGAAGCTATTAAAAATGCTGTAAAATCATTTGTTTTCGATACTTGCAAAGCTGAAGCCAACTGGAACATGACGAACTTTGTGAACGACCAGATAGAACTGGTTAAGCGTCAGGTAGGTGATAAGAAAGTGCTGTTGGCTCTGTCTGGTGGAGTGGATAGCTCTGTGGTAGCTGCTTTGCTTTTGAAGGCAATCGGTGACAATTTGGTATGTGTACACGTAAATCATGGCTTGATGCGTAAAGGGGAGTCTGAAGATGTGGTTGAAGTGTTCAAAAATCAGTTGAAGGCAAATCTTATTTATGTAGACGTAACTGACCGTTTCCTGAATAAACTGGCAGGCGTGGAAGATCCCGAACAAAAACGTAAAATCATCGGTGGTGAATTTATCCGTGTATTTGAAGAAGAAGCACGCAAGCTGGATGGTATCGACTTCTTGGCTCAGGGTACTATTTATCCGGATATTGTAGAAAGCGGAACAAAGACTGCTAAAATGGTGAAATCCCATCATAATGTAGGCGGTCTGCCCGAAGACCTTAAATTCGAACTTGTAGAACCTTTACGTCAACTGTTCAAGGATGAAGTCCGTGCCTGTGGTTTGGAGTTGGGCTTGCCTTATGAGATGGTTTACCGTCAGCCTTTCCCCGGTCCCGGTTTAGGTGTGCGTTGTCTGGGTGCTATCACACGCGACCGTTTGGAAGCTGTACGTGAATCAGACGCTATCCTGCGTGAAGAATTTCAGATTGCCGGATTGGATAAGAAGGTATGGCAGTACTTCACGGTAGTGCCAGATTTCAAATCTGTTGGTGTACGTGATAATGCCCGCTCTTTTGACTGGCCTGTTATTATTCGTGCTGTCAATACGGTAGATGCCATGACAGCTACCATTGAACCGATTGATTGGCCCATCCTAATGAAAATTACAGACCGTATTCTGAAAGAAGTGAAGAATGTGAATCGTGTTTGTTATGATATGTCGCCGAAACCCAATGCGACCATAGAATGGGAATAAAAGAATAAAATGAAAAAGCCCCCGAAAGTGTCGGATAGATAACTTTCAGGGGCTTTTTGTTACATTGAATTTGACGCTAGCGCAAACCATGGCGCAAACCGAAGGTATATAAAAAGAAAAACGCCCAGAGGTGGAAGCCCTCCAAACGTCTTTTCTGTAAGTCTTTCGACTTGGTAGCGGGACCCGCTACAAAACCCAATAAACAAAAGAAAATAAAAGATACTATATAGTTGAAAATCAATGGGAAATGATTTCTAATTTTTCCTTTGTTGCCCTTATTTTTCATCTATTTTCGTTCTTTTGGCTACCCTTTGGCTACCCGGATAGAAAATAATATGTATCTTTGCAAATAAAGGAAACTAAAAGCAACTTGAATACTTATAAAGCATGGCAGAAAAGAAAGTGGTAAGGTCTGATAATACTTATATGATAAGCACGGACGATACGGATAATCCGAAATTAGGGGCAAAGATACTTTCTGACGGTCGAGAAAGCTTGTTTCTTGATTATTATTTGGGGTATATAATGGTATATGATGAGTCGAAAGATAAGACGGTAGCCAAGAAAGACAGAAAGAGAGAGGCTTTAAAACTTTATCTTTGGCAAGCTCCAAGAACCCCACTTGAAAGACAGCAAAATAAAGAAACATTAGAACTAGCAAAAAAGATTCGGTTTGAACGTAGCCAAGAATTGTTGGAAAACATTACCGGATACAGGTTGAGGAAAGAGCGAAAGGTTAATTTTCTTGATTATTTTCAAGCATATAACGACCGATACACAAAGAAAGATGTTCGAATGATGAAAGGTGTATTAACCCGTTTTATTGACTTCCTGAAAATAGAATACCCACAATATAGTACATACCTTAAGCCCGAACAAATTACAAAAGACATGGTGTCTCTTTTCGTAGAATACTTGCAGAGTAGGAGCAAGGGCGAGGGCGCATTAGATTATTATAGCAAGTTTAAAAAGGTTATCAATTACGCAGTAGATAACGATGTAATAGCAAAGAACCCGTGCAAAGGTATTGTTTGTAAGTGCGATAAACAAGTCTTAAGAAAGGATGTTCTTTCATTAGAGGAAATGCAAGCTTTGATAAGTACGCATTATGATAACGAGAATCCCGAAATAAGGCGGGCGTTTATATTTTGTTTATATACGGGTATTCGTTTTTGTGATGTGCAGGATTTGAAATACTCGAATGTGGACTACTCAAATAAAATACTTAGTTTCGAGCAGAATAAAACAAAGGGACATAGCGCAAATAGTGGGGTTGTGATTCCTTTAAATGATGATTTGTTACAGTTGATCGGAAAACCTCATACGGAACAATACGAGCAAGAAACTATTTTCAGATTGCCAAGTGCTACAATGTGCCTTAAAGCGCTAAGGCGTTGGACTAAGCGGGCGGGAATAATAAAGCATATAACTTGGCATTGCGCCCGCCATTCCTTTGCGGTGAATATCCTGAACAATGGGGCTAATATTAAAACCGTTGCAAGTTTGTTGGGACATAGCGGATTGAAGCATACGGAGAAATACACCCGCGCCGTTGATAGCTTGAAAGAAGCTGCTATAAATAGTTTGCCGAAACTTAAATTGTAATGTTATGCTAGATTCCTATATTAAAATAGATGATATAAAGAAGCTGTTAGATGAAACCGCCTCTATAAATGGACTGATTAAGAAAAGAGACTTTCAAAAGGCTATAAGTCTATTAAAAGAATACAAGAGACCACAACCCGGAAAGGTGGGGAATAGGATTAATAAAGCTAGGGAAATAATTGCTAATATTATAAAATATCAAAATAGTGTAGCGACCGGAGAGATTACAAGCGATATTATGAAAGAGGCTTTATCCGGGGTAGGTGATAAGGTTCATACTGTAAGATATATAAAAATATACATAGATAAAAGAATTGGGGATGCTGAAAAAGGAAGAAGCGCGATAGGTAGCACTTTAAAACTAGCGTCAATACTCGGTGTGTCAGTCCCAACCGTACATAAGTGGATGAAAAAAAATATAATAATTCGACATATTCCGCATGAGGTTTGGTATTTTATAAGTGCTAATAAAGAGATTAGAGGTCGCCTTTATGTACCTTATTATTATGATTTAGAAGAAATAAAAAACAATCTAAAACGTTATAAATAAATGGATTGCGTAAAATTGTCATGTAATTTATTTATGTAAAAGGAATATATTTAAACAAATCAGTTGGGACGAAAGCATGATGAATATACAATATTGTTTTGTAATTGCTTTATAATGAGTAAAATATGCGGTTTGTTTATTCGTTTGTTTATTTATTTATCGGAAAAGTCAATTAATTAATCAATACTTAAATTACACATAGCTTTCTAAGCAAAGTATCTTGCTTTTAATTTCTCTTTTATATCTTTGTCATGTAATTACAGCCAAATATAAGGCGTGCACGCCTATTAATGAACCAAAATAAAACATTAGTAGGACATGACAACAGAAGAAAGATTATTAAAATTAGAGCGGGCTATTTTATTAGCCGGATTAGGAACAAAGGAAATATTAACCTTTGATGAGGCGTGCGTATTTATGGGTGTAACGCGTTCACATCTCTATAAATTAACGTCCGGCGGAAAAGTGATACACTATAAGCCAAACGGGAAAATGATTTATTTCAAACGTGATGAGCTGTCCGCGTGGCTTTTACAGAATCGCGTGTCTACATCGGAAGAAATCGCAATGAAGGCGACTGCCTACACAATGAATCACTGGGCGAGAGTATAACAATCACATATATTTTATTCAATGATCGACGGCTTTAAAACAAGTAGTTTAGCCCTTGATGTGCACCAATTAGCCAATAAACTAGGTGTTGATATAAGCCCTAAAGCGGTTTATATCAACATTGAGGGGCTGATATTTGGTTTCACTGACAGAGTAGACGTAACTACGGGAGAAATCCGCAAATTATGTAATTTACACGGTAGCCTACATAAGTACGCTAACGGCGGTTTACATAATGCCGATTCTTTCCGGCTGTTTGACTTGTACCGGGTGTTCACTGAATTGCAAAAAGTCTACGGGATTAATTCCGATATAACGCGGCTTTATAGCGTCGAATTTGGCGTAAATTTAAAACTACCCTATGATCCGCAACGAATATTGAAAGCGATAAGAATGTACAAGGGTTATACATTTACTCCGATAGGAAAGATAGGGTTTATCTATGAAGCCGATTCGTATAAGCTAAAAATATACGATAAGGGAAAACAGTGCGGCGTATCGGGCTTTGATAGTATTCTACGTATTGAGATAAGCGCAACAAATACATATTTAAAGAAAAAGCACATCTATACGCCAATGTTGGGATACTTGCTTAGTGTCGATGTTTGGGAAAGGTTTGAGGCTCTTTTGCTCGATACGTTGGAAGATGTTGTAATTGTTGAGGCTGTACCATTGGAAGGATTAAGCAAGAAAGAACGAGATTTATTTGCGTTATTTCTTGGTGATGATTGGCAAGCACTTGACAAGGTTAAACGATGCAGGATGAAAAAGAAGTTTATTGCATTAGCCGAACGGATCGGAGCTACACAGATAAAAGAGAATTTAAAAAATCTCATTTCAATAGAATGTAAGTATCTGCGAGACATGGATAACGAAAAATGCAACCGAAACGGAGTTTTTGCAAAGGAAAATTTCGATGATAAAGTAAATGAAAGCAACAATATCCAACAGGAACGAAATGCCAAAAGTGAAACCGAAACGGAGTTTTTGTATGCCTCATCAAATAGTGAAAAGTGCAACCAAAACGGAATTAAGATAAAGGGCGTTTTGGTTGCATTTTCATCACCGGAAAACGAACCACCGCCAAACGCCAACAACCCACCATTATTTAATGCGAAAAAGTACAACACCAATTCAAACACCGGAAAATGTAGAGGAAAGCCGCCCGATCCGGCTGAACTCAACACAGGATGAGGCTTTATAACAATGATAAAACGAATACTAACACATAACACGTTAAAACTATGGATGCAATAAAGAAAGCCGAAAGGCGCAAAGCAATGGGAGAAACAAAGAAAGTTCCGGTACGTATTGACCCGAAGCAATGGGAACGACTCGATGAAATCCGTAAAAAGTTCAAGTTTAAAAGCAATTACGAAATCATGCAGTACATTTTATCCTGCTTTCTTCGGGTTGCTGACCCTGCCAATGATACGGAGATTGAGCCAGTACCGGAAGAAATCGAAATGATGTTCAGTGATTTGTCCGACTCTGAAAGGCATTTCGAGTATGTGAAGCCGAAACGCTCCATGAATAACGATTCTTTAAACAGCAGTAAACACAATTTAAAATCAAATTAAGATGAACGAAATTACTATTTTTAAAAACGAGAGATTCGGAGAAGTAAGAACCGCAACAAGTGAAAGCGGAGAACCTTTATTTGCGGCTGTAGATGTGGCGCGAGCATTGGGATACGCAAATACTAGGGATGCAATTAGTAAGCATTGCAAGCGAGTGACAAAGCGCGACGGGGTCGCCCGCACAACCAATCAACACGGCGTAGTAACTAATCAGGTAGTAGAAATGTCATTTATCAATGAGGGCGACGTTCTTAGATTAATAATGCGATCCAAATTACCGCAAGCGGAAGCCTTTCAAGATTGGGTATGTGAAGAGATATTGCCAAGTATTCGCAAACATGGCGCGTATATGACGCCCGAAACTGTTGTGCAGATGTTCCAGAACCCGGACGCCCTGATACAGTTGCTCACCACCCTAAAGAGCGAGCAGGAACAAAACGCCTTACTCCGTGTACAAAGAGAGGCTAACGCAAAAGCTATCGAAGCGATGCAGCCAAAAGCGGAGTATTTCGATACTGTGTTATCTTCGTCGTCTCTGATTACTACCAACACGATAGCCGCAAAGTTGGGAATAAGTGCCCAAAGGTTAAATAAATTCCTGTGTGAATCAGGAATACAGTATAAACAAAGCGGTTTGTATTTTCTCTACTCCGACCTTCGCGGAAAGGGATTAGAAGGTTATCAAACATTTGCCCGCACCGATTCAAGAACAGGTGAGATTAAAACGATAGAGCACATGTATTGGACGGAAAAAGGCGCATATTTTATTATTAATTTATATCAAGAAACGATATCTAAACTACTGAATTAAAGATGAGTAATGATAAATCTCACTACCCCCAACGGTCACCCCCACCCGAAAAAAATATCCCGCGTGTAAAAAGATGGGGTGAAGTGGGTTTCACAGAGTCGCGTCAAAAAATAAAAATCGTGCCCCCTTGCCATAACTCGAAGCGTTCGCACCCGCTTTGTATTGTTCATCACCGAATACGGAGACGCAAGACAGCCGAACGCCTCGCCGCCTATCAAGTTATCGCGCAAAGAAAGATTGTTCCGCTACGGGCTTGTATTTACGTAGTGACATAAAGCGAACCGAATCAAGAAAGCGAGACGAAGAAAAGTGTATCAGGTCGAAACGTTTTGTTATTTCCCGGCGTGCCTTGATTAAATCCAAAGCGAACCGGGACAAAGCGAGGGACAGCAAGCGGGACAGGTTGCAGCCGTTTTATCCTGCTATTTATCAACGTGTTTTCGCTTTAAGATGGAACGTTCCGGGGCAGGTTGAGGGACAGGATAAGGGACAGACGATACGCAAACGAGTACGCAAAAGGAAACAGTAAAGAAACAGTTTAAGCGAATGATATACAGTTACATAACATCAACCTTGTAGGTGTCGAGGAAACAGTAAGGAAACAGTAGGGAAACAGTCAGGAAACACCGATAGAGATGTAATGCAACCAACGAAGCAACCAACAACTAACGAACGGGCGACCGGATAGCCTGCACCAAAATAGCCTACTACGATTTTTTCGTACTTTGCTACTGACTACAGCAACAACTACCGTAAATTTTACGGTAGATAATACACCCGTGCTAGTTGCATCTACTACTGTAAAATTTACAGCCAATCGAACAGTCAATGAGACAGTCAATCGGACAGCCTATCAGACAGCCCAAATTATTTTTCCTTCTTATCCTTATTCGGAATAGGGAAGCCGATAGGATTGCGCGGCTTATTTGCCAAAGCCTTTTGAGCCTGTAACTCGGCTAACGTCTGATTGATTAATTCTAACTGTGTCCGGGTGTCGTCGTTAATGTCGTTATAGTCTGCAAACACTTCTTCGATGTAGCCTTTTAGTTCCTCTACTTGATTCTCTAATTGCCCTATTCTATCAATCCGGGGAATAGCAATCAATTGACGAGCCGCAACGAAAGCGCGCATTATACCCATATTTATTTGTATTGCCGTCTTTGAGTTGAGAACACTACTAAGCATTGCTACGCCTAATTCTGTAAACGCATAAGGATTCCGGCGAACGCCCATCTTTATAGAATTGGACATCACAATTTGTGATTTCCAAATTTCCGTTTCTTCATTTGTCAGTTGAAACATGAAATCTATAGGGAAGCGGTCTATATTACGTTTCACGGCTTGATTTAAAGCGCGGGTTTCGACTCCATACATTTCTGCTAAATCACGGTCAATCATCACCTTTTGCCCGCGTATGTCGTAAATCTTACTTTGTATTACTTCGAGTTGTTCCATCTTATTCTACTTTAATATTGATATTCTTTCCGCAGTGCGGGCACGCGATTCCGGTTGTGTTGTTCTTTGGTTGGTCGAATAACTCTGTAATGTTCACGCCTAAAGCGGTGGCAATCTTTTCGAGGGTTTCGTAAGTCGGATTTCCATTTATCATATTAGATAAATTAACTCTATTAATTCCCATTTTATCAGCAAGCTCGGTGATAGTAGTGCCATTTTCTTTAATAACTTCTTTTATTCTTAGTCCCATACGTCGTAATGTTTTGGTTTACGATGCAAATATAGTATATATTTTGAGATGTATCGATTAGACACTACAAATTTATGGTTAAAGTAATGTTAAAAGTAACTGCTAGTAGTATTAATTGTACCGTTATATATTACGTTTGCAAAAGAAACGAAATTTAAAACATTACAATTATGAAACGATACAATTTAAGCGAAATAATGAAATCAGCTCACACGATGAGAAAGTTTAGACCTGAAAAGTACCCGACCTTCTCGGAAGCATTGAAAAAGGCTTGGAAAGTTGCCAAGTTCAACAAAGAAATAGCAGACCGCCGCGCCGAAACAATCGCATACCACGAAGCAAAGAAACAAGAAGCGCAGGAACAAGCCGCCCGCGTTGCTCGTATCGAATCAGAGACGGCCGAACGTATCGCAATGGAAGTAGAAGCCGCAAAGCGTGAACGTGAAGAACGTTCTGCAAAGGTTGAGGCTGAATGTCTGGCATACGGCTACGGTCGCGGCGAGCATTATTCATCTTTTAGCGGATGGGGAAATTATTGCGGTGATTGATTATTAACGAACTAAATACATATTCAAATGAAAGGATTAGAAATTAGTATTAAACAGGATTCGGGTATGTGGCGAATAACAGTTAGTTGCGAAGCGAATTTAGCAAATGCGGGAATTATAAAGAATCTATTTGGGTGTCTACGGGAAGATAACGGCGTAATTTGCTCCGGTCTGATTACTTCCAATGTAATGAAGTTAATTAGTATACAAGCCGAACTATTAAGTTACTCAATATGAAAGTGATTTATATACTCGGATTAATAGCGGGCGCGGTCCTGCTATTTGCCACGGAAGCGGAGACAGCCGCACCGAATATAACGGGGCTTGCGTTGTGTGTAGCCTCATCTTACAAACTCGATTTATTCACATCTAACAAAATATAAAATCATGGAAGAAGTAGTAATTTTGGACGCGGACGGTCGCCCAGTGAAAGGTATGCAACTTGATAGAAACACAATTCATCTAGGCGAAGCAAACGGCGGCTATATGGGTTGTACTAAGGAGAGTGTAACCGAATTACAGCAGGAACGGTTAGAACGATTTACGAAGAACCGGAAAGCGCACCAAAAAGAGTGCATGAGTGCGGCGTGTGACATCACCCCTATTATGTTGGCGGGGTTTGATAATCCATACGACGAAATACATAATCTGATATTACAGGGATATAATAACGCCATAGAGGCGCAAGGTTTGTTTTACCGGGTGGTTAATCAAGATGCAGAGATGAGGCGTTTACGTAGGCGAGTAATCGAGGAAATGACAGCGAAGGAACTTGCGACCGAGTTTATTCTATCATCTGGGAATGTCGAAGCGTTTAGAAAGTTCTGTGAGGAAAGAACCGGAAGTACGCCGGGTGATAGAGAGGAAGCGGGAAAGGTTCGGTTATTTGTTCGGTAATATAATAAGGTGGTATATCAAAGTAAGGATAAATTAGTAAGAGGCAACCGGATCGGTGAGCCTCTTTTTTTGCGTCTGTTGGTTGTTCTACAAATAAAAAACCGCCCAAGAGTGGAAGCCTCCCAAACGGTTATTCTTATATACCAAAAGTAGTAGTTATGTTGTTTTTGGCTACCCTTTGGCTACCTGTTTAAATGAAAAAAACCTCTGTATCAGAGGTTTAACGGGTATCTTTGGTAGCGGGACCCGGGATTGAACCGGGGACCTCATGATTATGAATCATGCGCTCTAACCAGCTGAGCTATCCCGCCATCGTTTCTCGATTGCGGGTGCAAAGATAGATGATTTTTTATAATCTCCAAAACAATTCATAACTTTTTTGTGTTTTTTCTTTAATACGGGCCTTGATTTTCCCTATAAATAGGGAGTTTGATGCCCGATAATGAAAGAATAATTAATAAAGTGTCTGATTTATGCAGCGTATTTAGAAAAAAGTATTTATCTTGGCACACGTAAAAACAATTCGAAATTGCTATGAAAAAGGAAAAGATTCATTTGGAATATTTATTGAACGCAACCTCTAAAAATATTCTTTGGGGAGCTATTAGTACACCTACCGGGTTGGAGGACTGGTTTGCTGACAAAGTGATATCCGATGATAAGATAGTAGAATTCCATTGGGGAAAAACTGAACAGAGGGTAGCTGAGATTATAGCCATCCGTGCTTTCTCTTTCATCCGTTTCCGTTGGCAGGATGATGAAAACGAACGTGATTACTTCGAAATCAAAATGACGTATAATGAGTTGACAAGTGACTATGTATTAGAAATTACCGATTTCGCAGAGCCGGATGAAGTGGCTGATATGAAAGAATTATGGGAGTCACAGGTAACTAAATTAAGAAGAACTTGCGGTTTTTAGTTAACTTTCAACTAAAAATTTTCGATGCTCCTTTTTTTGTGCTAATTTTGCGTCTTAAATGCACGAACCTATTAAGATGCTACGCATAAAGAAATTAGATATATTCATTGTAAAGAGCTTTTTCATACTCTTTATAGGCACATTCTTCATTTGTCTGTTCATCTTTATGATGCAGTTCTTGTGGAGATATGTAGACGAATTGGTCGGAAAAGGATTGGAGATGAGCGTAATGGCTCAATTCTTCTTTTATTCCGCATTGACATTAGTGCCAGTATCGTTGCCGTTGGCAGTGCTACTGGCTTCTTTGATTACTTTCGGTAACTTCGGTGAGCGTTACGAACTGCTTGCGATGAAGGCTGCGGGTATCTCCCTGCTCAAAATCATGCGTCCGCTTGCGTTCTTTGTATGCGGGCTGGTCGGCGTTTCATTCTATTTCCAAAACGTAGTTGGTCCTATTGCCCAGGCTAAACTGGGAACCCTGATTCTTTCGATGAAACAGAAATCCCCGGAATTGGATATTCCCGAAGGTGTATTCTATTCCGAGATAAAGGATTATAATCTGAAAGTTGCCAGGAAAAACCGAAAAACCGGTATGCTCTATGATGTCCTGATTTATAATATGAAGGACGGATTCGAAAATGCGCATATCATCTATGCGGACTCAGGACGTATGGAAATGACGGCTGACAAACAGCATCTTTGGTTGCATCTGTATAGCGGCGACTTGTTTGAGAATCTGAAAGCACAGAGTATGAAATCGCAGAATGTACCCTATCGGCGTGAATCATTCAGGGAGAAACATACATTGATTGAATTTGACTCCGACTTTAATATGGCGGACGAAAGTATCATGAGCAATCAGTCCAGTGCCAAGAATATGACGATGTTGCAGGCTTCCATCGACTCGATGAAAGTGTTGGGAGACAGCATCGGAAGGCAGTATTACCGGGAAGTGGCCGAAGGGAATTTCCGCCCTTCTTATGGATTGAGCAAAGAAGATACAGTCAAAATCGAGAATGCGAATATACAGGAGTATAATGTGGACAGTCTTTACGCTGCCGCATCGCTGACCCAGAAACAAAAGGTGTTATCTTCTGCCACCAGTCGTGCCGAGAATGTGTCCAGCGACCTTAGTTTCAAGAAATTCACAATGGAGAATAATGACTATGCCATCCGGAAGCATAAGACGGAATGGCATAAGAAGATTACCATTTCCCTTTCTTGTCTGCTATTCTTCTTTATCGGAGCACCCTTAGGCGGTATTATCCGCAAAGGTGGTCTGGGTATGCCGGTAATTGTATCGGTACTGGTGTTTATCATTTATTATATCATTGATAACACGGGTTATAAGATGGCGCGTGACGGTAAATGGATTGTGTGGATGGGAATGTGGACAAGTAGTGCGGTTCTCGCTCCGTTGGGCATCTTCCTTACTTACAAATCGAACAAGGACTCTGTGGTGCTGAATGCCGATGCGTATATTAACTGGTTTAAGAAGGTTGCCGGAATCCGTAGCGTGCGTCATTTGTTCAAGAAAGAGGTTATCATTCATGACCCGGACTACGGACGTATACCGGGAGAATTGGAACAGCTTACGGCTGAATGTCAGGCATATGTTACCCGCAATCAGTTGATGAAAGCGCCCAATTACTTCAAGTTATGGATGGCAGGTGAGAAGGATGATGAAGTAATGGCTATCAATGACAGGCTGGAAGCATTGGTGGAAGAAATGTCCAATACCAAGTCAGCTACTTTGATAGGAGCATTAAACAATTATCCTGTCATTCCCGTTTCTGCTCATATACGACCGTTCCATATTTATTGGCTGAATCTGGTAGCCGGGGTGATTTTCCCCGTGGGATTGTTTTTCTATTTCCGCATTTGGGCGTTCCGTATTCGTCTGGCGAAAGACATGGAACGGATTATAAAGAATAACGAACAAGTTCAATTCATCATACAGAAAATTAATAAATAATTGATATGGAAGAGATTAAAATGGATAGAATAGAAGACGCGATTGCCGACTTCAAGGAAGGTAAGTTTGTCATAGTAGTAGATGATGAAGACCGCGAAAATGAAGGTGACCTGATTATTGCCGCTGAAAAGATAACTCCCGAGAATGTAAACTTCATGTTGAAACACGCACGTGGAGTGCTTTGCGCACCTATCACAGTGTCCCGTTGCAAGGAGCTGGATTTGCCGCACCAGGTGAGTGATAATACTTCCGTACTGGGAACTCCTTTTACGGTTACTATTGATAAACTGGAAGGCTGCTCCACCGGAGTATCTGCTTCCGACCGCGCCGCTACAATTCGGGCATTGGCCGACCCTACTTCCACACCGGCTACTTTCGGACGTCCGGGACACGTCAATCCGTTGTATGCACAGGAAAAGGGAGTGCTTCGCCGTGCAGGACATACAGAAGCTGCTGTTGATATGGCACGTTTGGCAGGACTTTACCCGGCTGGCGCTTTGATGGAAATCATGAGCGACGACGGTACGATGGCACGTCTTCCCGAACTTCGCAAAATGGCAGATGAATATGACTTGAAGTTGATTTCTATTCACGACCTGATCGCTTACCGCTTGGAACAGGAATCAATCGTAGAGAAAGGGGTAGAGGTAAATATGCCTACCGAACATGGGATGTTCCGCTTGATTCCTTTCCGTCAGAAGTCGAACGGACTGGAGCACATGGCTATATTTAAAGGTACGTGGAATGCGGACGAACCGATTTTGGTGCGTGTTCATTCATCTTGCGCTACCGGAGACATTCTCGGTTCACAGCGTTGTGACTGCGGCGAACAGTTGCATAAAGCCATGGAAATGATTGAAAAAGAAGGAAAAGGTGTAGTCGTTTACCTGAATCAGGAAGGTCGGGGCATCGGTCTGATGGAAAAGATGAAAGCCTATAAACTTCAGGAAGACGGAATGGATACTGTTGACGCTAACATTTGCCTGGGACACCTCGCCGACGAACGTGACTATGGTGTAGGCGCACAGATTCTTCGCGAACTGGGAGTGCACAAGATGAGACTTTTGACAAATAATCCGGTGAAACGTGTCGGTCTTGAAGCCTATGGATTGGAAATAGTAGAAAACGTACCTGTTGAAACCGTTCCTAATCCGTACAATGAACGCTACCTGCTAACAAAGAAAGAAAGAATGGGGCATACTTTACATTTTAATAAGTAAATTGCCGATTTGTTTTCATATATCAAATATTATCGCTTATTTTGCAACGATTTTCACTCAACAACAATAAAATAGATACAAAATGAATCAATTATCAGATCGTTTGAACAGCTTGTCGCCGTCGGCGACGCTTGCCATGTCGCAGAAGAGCAACGAGCTTAAGGCACAAGGCGTTGATGTTATTAACTTAAGTGTAGGAGAACCGGATTTCAATACTCCTGACCACATCAAAGAAGCTGCTAAAAAAGCCGTTGATGATAACTTTTCTCGTTATTCTCCGGTACCGGGTTATCCGGCTTTGCGCAATGCTATTGTTGAGAAACTGAAAAAAGAAAACGGTCTGGAATATACAGCCGCTCAGATTTCGTGTGCCAATGGTGCCAAACAATCTGTTTGTAATACCATCCTTGTATTGGTAAATCCGGGTGACGAAGTTATCGTTCCGGCTCCTTACTGGGTAAGCTACCCGGAAATGGTGAAAATGGCGGAAGGTACTCCCGTTATCGTTTCGGCAGGTATCGAACAGGATTTCAAGATTACTCCCGAACAGTTGGAAGCTGCCATTACCCCGAAGACTAAAGCGTTGATTCTTTGCTCTCCGTCCAATCCGACAGGTTCTGTATATACAAAAGAAGAATTGGCCGGCTTGTCTGCCGTACTGGCTAAGTATCCGCAGGTAATCGTGATTGCTGACGAAATCTACGAACATATCAATTATATCGGCGCGCACCAAAGCATTGCACAGTTCCCCGAAATGAAGGAACGTACAGTGATTGTAAACGGTGTGTCAAAGGCTTACGCTATGACCGGATGGAGAATCGGATTCATCGCCGGACCGGAATGGATTGTAAAGGCTTGCAACAAATTGCAGGGTCAATACACTTCAGGTCCTTGCTCCGTATCTCAAAAGGCTGCTGAAGCTGCGTATGTAGGTACACAGGAACCGGTAAAGGAAATGCAGAAAGCATTCGAACGTCGTCGCGACCTGATTGTGAAGCTGGCAAAGGAAGTTCCGGGATTTGAAGTAAACGTTCCGCAAGGTGCTTTCTATTTGTTCCCGAAATGTGACGCTTTCTTCGGAAAGAGCAACGGTGACCGTAAGATTGCAGACTCGGACGACTTGGCAATGTACCTGCTCGAAGAAGCTCATGTAGCTTGTGTAGGCGGTGCTTCTTTCGGTGCTCCTGAATGTATCCGTATGAGTTATGCTACAAGCGATGAGAATATCGTGGAAGCTATCCGTCGTATCAAGGAAGCATTGGCTAAATTGAAATAAGCGGTTCTTATATAGAATAAAAAGGCAGTGGGCGGTTTCCTTGGAAATCGCCCACTGTTTTTTTATTGTTGGGAAGAGATAATAAAAAAGGCTGCCTTCCGTGGAAAGCAGCCTATACTTTTTTGTAGATTGTATTATTCAGCCGGGTGAATAGCTTCAGACGGACAAACGTCTGCGCAAGTTCCACAGTCAGTACATACATCTGGGTTGATAGAATAGATATCACCTTCAGAGATAGCTTCTACCGGACACTCGTCGATACAAGTTCCGCAAGCAATACAATCGTCACTAATTACGTAAGCCATTTTTCTAAGATTTAAATTATTAGTACTAATTTCTTCCGCAAAAATAAGGCTTTTATTGATTGGTTGTTATGCTTCTATGATTAAATTGACTTAATTTGTACGTCTTCTAAATAAGCAACGTCCCTATTATGTGCTATATTTTTCGTATTTTTGTGCTCAAATTACTAATATATAGCGATTATGCCTTTAAATTTACCCGATAAACTACCTGCGATAGAGCTATTGAAGGAAGAGAATATTTTCGTCATCGACACTTCCCGCGCTACGCAGCAGGACATTCGTCCGCTACGGATTGTGATTCTGAACCTGATGCCGTTGAAGATTACGACGGAAACGGACTTGGTGCGCTTACTTTCAAATACTCCGCTTCAGGTGGAGATTTCTTTTATGAAGATTAAGAGCCACACGTCTAAGAATACGCCGATAGAACATATGAAAACGTTCTATACGGATTTCGACCAGATGCGTCACGAGAAGTACGATGGTATGATTATCACCGGAGCCCCTGTGGAACAGATGGACTTCGAGGAAGTGACTTATTGGGATGAGATTACGGAAATCTTTGACTGGGCACGTACGCATGTGACTTCTACCTTATATATATGCTGGGCTGCGCAAGCCGGATTGTATCATCATTACGGGATTCCCAAGTATCCGCTGGAAAAGAAGATGTTCGGTATCTTCGAACATCGGGTATTGGAACCTTACCACTCTATTTTCCGTGGTTTTGATGATTGTTTCTATGTACCCCACAGCCGCCATACGGAAGTGCGGCGGGAAGATATACTGAAAGTTCCGGAGTTGACGTTGCTTTCCGAGTCGGAAGAGGCGGGAGTATATATGGCGATGGCACGCGGTGGACGTGAATTCTTCGTGACCGGACACTCGGAATATTCTCCTTTGACATTGGATACGGAATATCGTCGTGACCTCGATAAAGGCTTGCCGATAGAGATTCCCCGTAATTATTACGTGGATGACGACCCTGATAAAGGCCCGTTGGTACGTTGGCGTGCCCATGCCAACCTGTTGTTCTCCAACTGGCTGAACTACTTCGTTTATCAGGAAACTCCTTACAATATTAATGATATTAAATGATAAAGCAGCGTAAAATAGAACTTCTCGCTCCGGCGAAAAATCTGGAATGTGGTATTGAAGCTATCAATCATGGTGCGGATGCCGTATATATCGGTGCTCCGAAGTTCGGTGCACGTGCGGCGGCTGTGAATTCTTTGGAAGATATCGAGGCATTGGTGCAGCATGCCCATTTGTATAATGCACGTATCTATGTCACTGTCAATACGATTCTGAAAGAAGAGGAACTGCAAGAGACGGAAGAGATGATTCATGCCCTGTACCGGATTGGTGTGGATGCACTGATTGTACAGGATATGGGGATTACCAAGTTGAATCTTCCGCCGATACCGCTTCATGCCAGTACGCAGATGGACAACCGTACGCCCGAGAAGGTGAAATTCCTTTGGGAAACGGGCTTCCGCCAAGTTGTGCTGGCGCGGGAATTATCGTTGCGTGAGATAAAGAAGATACATGATACTTGCCCCGAAGCGCCTTTGGAAGTGTTTGTACATGGAGCGCTTTGTGTCAGTTATAGCGGACAGTGCTATGTCAGTCAGGCTTGTTTTGGACGTAGCGCGAACCGGGGAGAATGTGCGCAGTTCTGTCGCTTGCCTTTTAGTCTGGTCGATTCGGATGGAAAAGTAATTGTTAAGGATAAACATTTGCTTTCTCTGAAAGATATGAATCAGAGTGATGAATTGGAGCAGTTACTGGATGCCGGAGCTTCTTCGTTCAAGATAGAGGGGCGGCTGAAAGATGTGTCTTATGTAAAGAATGTGACGGCTGCTTATCGCCGGAAGCTGGATGCTATCTTTGCCCGTCGGCAGGAATATGTAAGAGCGTCTTCGGGAACTTGCCGTTATGAGTTCAAACCGCAGTTGGATAAGAGTTTCAGCCGTGGATTTACTCATTATTTCCTGCATGGGCGTGATAAGGAAATCTCCTCTTTCGATACTCCCAAGTCATTGGGAGAGGAAATGGGAACGATGAAGGAAGCCCGTGGCAATTATCTGACAGTTGCCGGACTGAAATCCTTTAATAATGGAGACGGCGTTTGCTATATCGACGAGCAGGGACGTTTGCAGGGATTTCGTATCAACCGGGTGGATAGCAATAAACTGTATCCACAGGAGATGCCCCGTATCAAACCCCGTACGACACTGTATCGTAATTTCGACCAGGAATTTGAACGTGTACTTTCACGGAAGTCGGCCGAAAGGAAGATTGCAGTCAATATATTGCTCGCTGATAATGAGTTCGGCTTCTCGCTGACGTTGACCGATGAGGATGATAATAGCGTCACGCTGAGTCTTTCCCGCGAAAAGGAATTGGCACGTACACCGCAGACGGAGAACCTGAAAACGCAGCTTGCAAAATTGGGAAATACGCCTTTCGAAGCGAAAGAGATAGAAGTCTCATTTGCGGAAAACTGGTTTCTGCCCGCTTCGGCATTGGCTGATTTTCGCCGGCAGGCAATAGATAAGTTAATGGCTGCCCGCCGGATAAACTATCGTCAGGAATTGGCTGTATGGAAACAGACGAATCATGCTTTCCCGCAAACGGCATTGACCTACTTGGGGAATGTGATGAACAGCCGTGCGGCGTCTTTCTATGAAGAGCATGGGGTGCAGCGTGTTGCTATGGCTTACGAGAAAGAAGCGGTGGAAGATGCGGTATTGATGTTCTGCAAACATTGTTTGCGTTATAGCATGGGATGGTGTCCCATTCATCAGCGGGTGCGCTCACCTTATAAAGAACCTTATTATTTGGTATCGAATGATGGCAAACGTTTCCGTCTTGAATTTGATTGCAAGAATTGTCAAATGAAAGTAAAAGCGGAGCAATGAGAATAATTCATCGCAGAGGATGCGGAGGACACAGCGTATCAGGGCATTTTCCCGAAACCGGCTTTTTGAATGGTTGGTGGGAGAATCTGTTTTCCTTTGTCTCTTTCGTACCCTTTGTGGTGGTTCTGCTGTTTTTCTTCTCGTCTTGTCATTATACTCGTCCCAATCTTTCCTCTGAAGAGATGTCGCAGAAAACGAAGGACTCTCTGAATTACCTTTATGAACGGCATTATACCTGGAACACGAACCTGGAATTAACGGCGGATTCCGTCTCGTTGGAGTGCCTGCCTATCAAGGATACGTATATTGACCTCTACCGGGGTGACCGCGTGGTGGTAGCCGAATTTGCCGTGCACCCTGCCGATAGTGTGGATAGTATTTGGGTGAAACTGGCACATACACAGGATGAACAGGGGTGGATACGTGAGGTGGAACTGAAGCGGTCTTTTGTTCCTACGGATAGTATTTCCCAGGCCATCCATTTGTTTAGTGATACGCACGCTTCCTATTTCGTGGTTATATTCGCGTTGTTTGTCGGTGTCTGGTTGCTTCGTGCTTTCCGTCGGAAACAGTTACAGATGGTGTATTTTAATGATATTGACAGTGTTTATCCGTTGTTCCTCTGTTTGTTGATGGCTTTCAGTGCAACGATTTATGAGTCGATGCAGGTTTTTACACCGGAAACATGGGAACATTTCTATTTCAATCCTACCTTGTCGCCTTTTAAAGTTCCTTTCATTCTTTCAGTCTTTTTGCTGAGTATCTGGTTATTTTTAATTGTCGCATTGGCGGTGCTTGATGACTTGTTCCGCCAGTTGACTCCGGCGGCGGCAATCTTTTATTTGTTGGGGTTGATGTCCTGTTGTATTTTCTGCTATTTCTTCTTTATTTTGATGGTTCATGTATATGTAGGTTATTTATTCCTCGCTCTTTTCATTCTTGTTTTTGCGAAGAAAGTGCATCAGAATAGTGGCTATAAATATCGTTGCGGACATTGTGGGGAGAAATTGAAAGAGAAGGGTGTGTGCCCGCATTGCGGGGCAATCAATGAATAATTCTATTGTTTATTTCATTTTCGAATAACTTTTTAGATGATGAATATCAGGTCTACCGAATTAAAAGAGCTTCCTTTGGTAATGGAGATTTATGACCACGCCCGTGCTTTTATGCGGGCGACCGGAAACACTACCCAGTGGGTCAACGGTTATCCGTCCGAAGCATTTATCCGTCAGGAGATTGAAGAGGGGCATAGCTTTGTCTGTGCGGATGAACAAAGGGTGATATCAGGTACTTTTTGTTTTATATTGGGTGATGACCCTACTTATCAGCATATTTATGAGGGAGCATGGTTGAATGACGAACCTTATGGGGTAGTGCACCGGTTGGCAACGAACGGCACAAGGAAAGGGGTGGCGGCAGCTTGTCTGGACTGGTGTTTTCAACGGATACCGAATGTCCGAGTGGATACACATCGGGATAATAAGGTCATGCAGCATATTTTGGAGAAGCATGGGTTTCAGCGTTGCGGTATCATCTATGTAAAGGATGGTACGGAGCGTATTGCTTATCAGAAGATACTTGTTTGATAAACTCGGTCTTATTCTTTTGGCTGAGTTTAGTCCATTTTTGCACGGATATGAGCCAAGTATTTAGCTTCATCAAGATTTAAAATGATATAATTATCTTGCACACACTTATACCTCTATGTATCAATTTGATAGATGCAAAGAGTGCAGGTGTGCAAGATAATTATATCATTTTAAACTCTATGTAGTGCAAGAACTATTATGATTTTGTTCAAAACCGTATCGTTTTAAGCTTTATACGAAATTTTAGAACCGGCAGCGAAGATCTATCCCAAATTGCACTGGACGTCCTTTCTGCATGAATCCTTTATTCATTGTTTCAAAATAGAAAGCTGCATAGTCCTTATTCAAGAAATTGCGTGCCCAAAAACTAATCATGGCATCTCCGATTTCGAAATTCGTTCTCCAGTTCAGTGTGCCGTAGAAAGATTGGCTTACGTCATTCTGTTCCGTCCAGTAGATGCGTCCGGCAGCATTATAATTCGCTTGGAATACTACACGGTTGAATATGGAGCGCGGACTGCAAGTGATGGCATATTCTCCACCGATATTCAGGGTATGTTTGGGAACAAAGGGGACGTATTTGCCATTATAGTTTTTTTCAATGCTACCGTCTTCTTTTTCTTCTCTGATTACATAGTCTGTAAAAGTGGCATATGTGTATCCGTAACTTGCATTCAAGCTAAGTTCTTGGGTAATACTGGCACGAAGAGAAGCTTCTGCACCATAGCTACGGCTCTTTCCGGCATTGATGGTGATACGTCCCAAACCACTTTCTGCAAATTGGGAGAGTTGCTGGTCACGGGTATCCATATAGAATACCGCGAAGTCTGCCCATAGCTTACCTTCCCACAGTGTAAGGTGACTTCCTACTTCATAATTCCATGAATATTCGGGTTTGTAGGTGGTGGAAGTCTTGACGTTAGGTTCTTCCGGTATTCGGGGTTTTAACATTCTCTCAAATATGGGGCCATATGTGGGATTTTGTCCAAGATTAGGACTTGCCATGATAGCGTTCATCATAGAACGCCTCATTTCCGTTTGGGATAAGTCGGAGAACATTTGTATATTGTATCCACCTGAACGGTATCCGCGGGAAACGGTAGCATATACGTTGTTACTTTTATTCCATTCATATTGGATGGCAAATTTAGGTAGAAGTTGTACGTAGTCAGTTGATAGCTTTCCTATGAAAGAAGTTGGTGCTTGCATATTGTCACTAAGAGACATCATAGGTCCCATTTTCATATCAAAGTCAAAATCAACTGTAGTGCTGACCGAATTGTATTTCATACTCATCTTCTCATAGTCAAGTCGAAGTCCGGCAGTGAAGGAGAGCCCTTCGATGAATAGGTCGTTAAAAGTAGATTGGTGGTAGAGGGCAGCGCTCAAGGTAGGAGTGTCAAATGTTCCGCCGACACTCAATGTTGGATTATTAACAGTCATACCCATTGTGGGAACTCCGGGAGTGGCAGGAATATCGCTAAAAGCTGTATTGGCATTGTCTTCAATCATTGTTTTCACCCCTTCTTCTTTGAACAAGACAGGACCTGTGGTATGCAGCCACTGATAAAAACCGAAAGTACCCGTTGCCCATTGCCATCTTTTTCCTGGCTTAGCTTTGAATACAATTTCTTCGGAAATAGTATTTGCTCTTTGCTTCTGCTCAATATTAAAGATGTCTCTTTCTGTGAAATCCTGATCGAGGAACATGCGGTCGTTCAAGTTTTGATACCCTGTGACAGCACTCAATATAAAATTTTGAGCTTGATATTCGATATTAACACCCGTGTTGAGTAACCCACGGCGGTAACTGCTACGGTCATTATACGAAATCTTTCCGATGTAATCAGCCCGATCTTCTGTAAGCTCTTTGCCTTTTTCTTTAGCTTTGTCTATGGCATTTTGAGTAATCCCAGTATAATAATAAGGATAACCACCCTGATCGCTATATTCATAACTAAGCGCCATATCTATTTTCAGATTCGATGTCGGCAGATAGATACCCCGGAAACGTCCGCCACCTGCGTTACTTTTATCCACCTTTTCATTATTTCGTGCTGAATTTTCAAAGAAGCCGCCCGTGTGTTCGTAAAAGCCGCCGGTGGAGAAAGCGAAACGGTCGGATATACGGTGATAATGAGTCAGTGAAACATTGTAGTTGTTGTAGGTCGCTGCTCCCATTCGTATATCGGTTCCTTGATAAGTGAAAGGCGATTTGGTATGCACTTTGATAAGCCCGCCCATCGTGTTACGACCGTACAATGTTCCTTGTGGGCCGCGAAGTACGTCGATACGTTCGATGTCACAATAATTAAAATCGAATGCGGATTTATCAATATAAGGGATATTGTCTACATAAAGTCCAACGGACGGAGTATTGATACGTGAACCGATTCCACGGATATAAATAGAGGTTGTCAGTTTGGAACCATAATCCGGGATAAATAAGTTGGGGACAATACCCGTCAGGTTTTTTACAGAGTTAACCTGGTTGGCACGCATGTTCTCTTGCGATAGAACGGTGGCGGCTACGGGTAAATCACGCAGTTTGCGGTTCTCTTTCGGAGTGGCGATTACTACCACTTCTTCTATGTCCACTACTTTTAGTGAGTCTTTCGGAAAATCTTCAGCCCATGCAGTCCCTGTCGTTAGGAGAGTGAGGGCAAGCATCATATTCTTTGTCTTCATTCGCGGTTAATTTGTCTGGTGCAAAGAAACGGCAAATATAGTTAACTGGCAATCCTCATTTATTAGGATTGTGATTTATTTTTTAAGGAATCAGATTCGGTCTGCTTCAATATACCCGTTCATTACAGCGTAAATAGTCAGGCCGGATACCGATTTGATACCTAATTTCTCCGTGATATTCTTCCGGTGGGTGATGACGGTGGTCAGACTGATATTTAGTTTGTCTGCTATTTCTTTGTTGATTAATCCTTTGGTTACTAACACAAGCACTTCAATCTCACGAGCGGATAAAATTTCCTGATGCGGCTCTATCGGAGTCATGGGCGGCATATCTTTCACCGGATAACCGTTGTGGTGGGCATGTTGATGAAGTTTCAATATACTTTTCACCAATTCTTCTTCAGATTCATGAATATTGAGTACAGGGACGCCGGATAGTTGGAATTGCGGGCTGTCGCTTGCCAGTACGATGGTTTTCCGTTTCCGGGGAAGGAAGAAAGCGTTGTGCTCTACATAAATTTGTGCGGAAATAAAATAATGGGCGTACATATCCGGGGTGTCATCCATCAGTTCGTTGAAATGATGGAAAGTACGTATGGTTGCCATAGGAATCATTTCCTCTAAAATACCTTTCAGTCCAAGGCAAGTAAGGGTGTTTGATTCAACAATTGCTATTTCGGGTTGGGGCTTCATCGGCTTATGTGTTTGGGTGAATGATTCAAATAGTTGGCTACCGCTTCCGCACATCGTTCTCCGTCTACTCCGGCAGAAACAATTCCACCGGCATAGCCTGCACCCTCTCCGCAAGGGAATAGTCCACGAACGGTTACATGTTGCAATGTCTCTTTGTCGCGTATGATGCGGACGGGGGAAGAAGTACGTGTCTCTACTCCAATCATCACTGCCTCATTAGTGAGGAAGCCGTGACTGCTGCGTCCGAATTGCTGGAAACCGAGAGATAACCTTTTGCTGATAAACTCCGGCATCCAAAAGTGAAGCGGGGAAGAAATCAATCCCGGTGCGTATGAAGATTCGGGCAAGTCATAACTTAATTTCTTACGGGTGAAATCCGCCATACGTTGTGCCGGAGCTGTCTGCCGCCTGCCACCTTGTAGCCAGCACTGGCGTTCCAGTTCTTCCTGAAAGTGAAGGACGGGGAGAAGTTGGGAGTTGAGAGTTGAAAGTTGAGAGTTGCTCAGAGATGGATTAAGAGCTAATAACTGCTCATTTTGTTGCGCAGCCAACTCTCCGTTCTCCATTCTCCACTCTCCACTTATCAAATCTTCCGATTGTATTTCTACCACCATTCCCGAGTTGCTCCAACGTGAGCCACGGTTGGAAGGAGACATGCCGTTTACTACGACTTGCTCCGGGCCACTGGCGGCAGGAACGATGAATCCACCGGGACACATACAGAAACTGTACACCCCTCTGCCTTCTGCTTGGGTTACGAAACTATATTCGGCAGCGGGCAGGTATTTTCCTCTTCCGTTCTTGTTGTGATATTGTATTTGGTCAATCAGCATTGCCGGATGCTCCAGACGGACACCGACAGCGATTCCCTTTGCTTCAATCGTGACATCGTTTGCGGCCAGCCAACGGTAAACATCTCTCGCTGAATGTCCCGTAGCCAGTATCACAGGGCCGAGAAATGTTTTTCCCGTATTCGTCTCGATACCTTTTATTTCGTTGTTTTCAATAATCAGAGCATCCATCCGAGTCTCGAAATGGACTTCGCCGCCACATTCGATGATTGTATTCCGCATATTCTCAATGACACGTGGCAGTTTATCTGTTCCGATATGCGGATGCGCGTCTGCCAATATCGCCGTAGATGCTCCATGTTGGCAAAATACATTGAATATCTTGTCTACATTTCCTCTTTTCTTGCTGCGGGTATAGAGCTTTCCGTCCGAATAGGCTCCTGCGCCCCCTTCACCAAAACTGTAATTCGATTCCGGATTAATCGTATGCTCCCTGCTGATTTGTGCCAAATCCTTTTTGCGCTCGCGCACGTCTTTTCCGCGCTCTACGATAACCGGGCGTAAACCGAGTTCGATAAGCCGTAAGGCGGCAAATAGTCCGCCGGGGCCTGCCCCCACTACAATCACTTGTGGCTTTCCTTCTACCTTATTATATATAGTATGTTCGTACTCATCGTCTTTGGGCATTTCATTGATGTAAACCTGTACCTTCAGATTGACAAATATAGTCCGTTGGCGTGCATCGATACTCCGTTTCAGAATCCGGGTAGCATTGATGTTGCGTGGATTTATCCCTTTTTCTTCAGAAAGATATTCTTTCAGCCGTTGTTCGTTTGCTGCGATTTCGGGAAGGACGCGGAGTTGGTATTCTTGTATCATTTGATTCTTGTTGCTTTTGATTATAAAAATGGATAAAACTGATATGTAATAAATAACTATCTTATCCGAATAAGGCTCTGAACGCCTCTTCTACCTTTCTGACAGGCACTAGCTCTATCTTCAATTTCTGTGTATCTATTCCTTGCAGATTATATTTCGGCAACAGGAAACGTTTGAAACCTAACTTTTCAGCTTCTCCGATACGCTGTTCTATCCTGTTCACGGGACGGATTTCTCCCGACAGCCCGATTTCTCCCGCCATGCAGACTTCCGGTTCGATAGCTGCGTCCATATTGGAAGAAAGAATAGCACTGATAACGGGCAAGTCGATAGCCGGGTCATTCACTTTCAGTCCCCCCGCAATATTCAGGAATACGTCTTTTTGTGCAAGCTTGAAGCCGACACGCTTTTCGAGAACAGCCAGCAGCATATTCATTCTTCTCAGATCGAAACCGGTTGCCGAACGTTGCGGATTTCCGTAAACAGCAGAACTTACCAAAGCCTGTGTCTCAATTAGGAACGGGCGTATCCCCTCAATGGCAGAAGCGATGGCAACCCCGCTCATTCCTTCATGGTCTTGACTTAGCAATAATTCAGAAGGGTTGCTCACTTGCCGCAATCCGTCCTGACGCATTTCATAAATGCCCAATTCTGCCGTACTACCGAAACGGTTCTTGATGCTGCGCAGAATGCGGTACATATAGTGTTGGTCACCTTCAAACTGAAGGACAGTATCTACAATATGCTCCAATACTTTAGGGCCTGCAATGCTTCCTTCCTTATTAATATGTCCGATAAGCAATACCGGCGTATGTGTTTCTTTGGCGAAACGGAGAATGGATGCGGAACACTCCCTGACTTGCGCGATACTTCCGGGAGACGATTCTATATTTTCAGTAGAAATAGTCTGTATAGAGTCGATGATAACCAAATCGGGATTCGTATTCTTGATATGTACATAAATTTGTTCGAGCGAAGTCTCGCAGACGATAAGGCAATCACTGGAAACACCGGAAAGGCGGTCGGCGCGGAGTTTCAGTTGACGTGCACTCTCTTCGCCGGATACATAGAGAATCTTCTTCTCCGGCATATGCAGTACAGTCTGCATGACAAGCGTTGATTTGCCGATTCCCGGCTCGCCGCCTATCAGGACGAGAGAGCCCGGCACGAGTCCGCCACCCAACACACGGTTCAGTTCATCATCGTGCATATCAATGCGTGGTTCATCATCCGCTACTATTTCGCTGAGGATAACAGGTTTGGGCTTCTGCGTCTCAATGCCCGACACCGGTCGGCGGTTGGTCGGTTCTTTCCGTACGATTTCTTCTACATACGTATTCCATTCTCCACACGACGGACATTTGCCCACCCATTTCGGTGAGTCTTGTCCGCAGTTACTGCATACATATACGGTTTTCTCTTTTGCCATTTGTCTCTTATTCTAGTCAAAATTGTACTATAAACCTGCTTTCGGAGCAAAAGTAAGTATAAATAGCCCAAAGCACAAAACAAATCTCATCGATTTTAATTCAATTATGTAAAGCAAATCACAATAATAACTATCTTTGTTGTGATAATCCACAAAATACCGTTCAATATGAATAGTTTGCATATAATGAGGATTTGGATTTGGTATTGGAACAGAATATTGAAATCTGATAAAACAGCAAAATGACCTTTGTTTTCTTAATGTATACATTATATATACAGGCATAATTTATTCAACGCGCAAAACAAATTCATAGAAAATCTGTTCAATGCATAAAACAAATAGGGGGATTTACAGAGTAATCTCTCCCGCCATCGACCGGTTCATCCGGTCGCGTACCTCATCCGGCGTATATCCGTGCCCCAACAGGAACATTAGTTTGGTGACAGCCGACTCGGTCGTACTGTCATAACCGGAGACAACACCTGCCTGCAATAACTGGTATCCCGTCTCGTAACGCTCCATCTCCACCATTCCTGCACTGCATTGTGTCACATTGACAATCACGATTCCACGTTCACTGGCCTGGCAAAGTCGGCGGATAAACCATTCTTTGCGGGGAGCGTTCCCCGAACCGTACGTTTCGAGTATAACCCCTTTCAACCCTTTTATATCTAAAATAGTAGCTACCACATTCTCCTGAATCCCCGGAAACAACTTCAATACCACTACATTCGTATCCAATAAATAATGCGGCTTCAATTCCCGCTTCTCTCCGTTCACATGAATCTGTACATTATTATATTTAATGTGAATCCCCGCTTCCGCCAATACCGGATAATTGAACGACCGGAACGCATTGAAATTCTCCGCATTGATTTTCGTTGTCCGGTTGCCCCGCATCAAATGATTCTCGAAGAAGATGCAAACTTCCGGAACAAGCGCCTTTCCCTCTTTATTCTGTGCGATGGCAATCTCTATACTCGTCATCAGATTTTCTTTCCCGTCCGTGCGAAGTACTCCGATGGGAAGTTGGGAACCGGTCAGGATAACAGGCTTGTTCAGTCCTTCCAACATAAAACTGAGTGCGGAAGCAGTATAAGCCATCGTATCCGTGCCGTGCAGAATGACAAAACCCTGATAACGGTCATAGTTCTCGTGAATAATGGAAACTAGTTTCCGCCACATATCCGGTTCCATGTCCGAAGAATCCATTGGCGGGTCGAACTGATACGTATCAATCGGGAAGTTGAATTTCTGTAATTCGGGGACATGCTTTTGGAGCTGTTCAAAATTGAAGTTCTCCAATGCGCCTGTCACGGTGTTCTCAATCATTCCAATTGTTCCACCGGTGTATATTAACAATACGGAAGTATTTTGCGGGTTCATAAGCTGATTTGTACGTTCGTTTTCGCAAATATAATAATATAAATGGAATATTAATAGCAAAATGTCATAAAAGTGAAGAGGAATTACAAGACGGAAAGAAGCCGGAATATTCTTTTTATCAGAAAAAAACCGGAAAAAGTGATAGATTGAACGTTTTTATTATTACTTTTGCGACACTTATCAAAAACAAGAGTAGAAACAAGGACTATGATGAAGTACTATCCACATACAGTCACATCCATGTGTACCATGACCCTTAGGGGTTAATGGATAGTTTTTGTGTATCTACGTGATTCACGCTTGTATAAGCAGGCAAAATTCAAATTCAATTTTATTCGTAAACAACCAATCGTTCTGTAAAAAGCAAACTGCAGGACATTGCATTTAAATAAGTATCTTCATGAAAGTAATGAAATTCGGCGGAACGTCCGTAGGTTCCGTGAACAGCATTTTAAGCGTAAAGAGAATCGTAGAGTCGGCTAAAGAGCCGGTAATTGTAGTTGTTTCCGCATTGGGGGGCATCACTGACAAATTGATAAACACATCGAAGATGGCGGCAGCGGGAGATTCGGCCTATGAAGGCGAGTTCCGCGAAATCGTTTACCGCCACGTGGAAATGATTAAGGAAGTGATTCCTGCCGGAGAAAAACAAACATCGTTGCAACGTCAGATTGGCGAACTGTTGAACGAGTTGAAAGACATTTTTCAGGGAATCTACCTGATTAAAGACCTTTCACCGAAGACATCGGATACTATCGTCAGCTATGGAGAACGCCTTTCGTCCATTATCGTTGCCGAACTGATCGAAGGGGCACAATGGTTTGATTCACGCACTTTTATCAAGACGGAAAAGAAACATAATAAACATACACTGGATGCGGAACTGACCCATAAGTTAGTGAAAGAGGCTTTCAAATCCGTTCCGAAAGTGGCGTTAGTGCCCGGATTCATCTCTTCTGATAAAATCTCAGGTGATGTGACTAACCTCGGTCGTGGTGGTTCGGACTATACGGCATCCATTATTGCTGCGGCGCTCGATGCCAACAGCCTGGAAATATGGACGGACGTGGACGGCTTCATGACGGCTGACCCGCGTGTCATCTCAACGGCTTATACGATTGCTGAACTGACTTACGTAGAAGCAACCGAACTTTGTAACTTCGGTGCGAAAGTAGTCTATCCGCCGACTATTTATCCGGTATGCCACAAGAATATACCTATTATAATAAAGAATACATTCAATCCGGACGGAGTAGGAACTATCATCAAACAGGAAGTTTCCAATCCGCATTGCAAAGCCATTAAAGGTATTTCTTCCATCAACGATACGAGTCTGATTACTGTTCAGGGACTCGGTATGGTAGGTGTAATCGGTGTCAACTACCGTATCTTCAAGGCACTGGCAAAGAACGGAATCAGTGTATTTCTCGTATCCCAGGCTTCATCAGAAAACAGTACTTCCATCGGTGTACGTAATGCCGATGCCGACCTGGCTTGCGAAGTGCTGAACGAAGAATTTGCCAAAGAAATCGAGATGGGAGAGATTTCTCCGATTCTCGCGGAAAGAAACCTGGCTACGGTGGCTATCGTTGGCGAGAATATGAAACATACGCCGGGTATCGCAGGTAAACTCTTCGGTACGCTGGGACGTAACGGTATCAACGTAATCGCTTGTGCACAGGGTGCTTCGGAAACTAACATCTCTTTTGTAGTCGATTCCAAATCCTTACGCAAGTCACTGAACGTCATTCATGACTCTTTCTTCTTGTCCGAATACCAGGTATTGAACCTCTTTATCTGCGGTATCGGTACGGTAGGTGGTAGCTTGGTAGAGCAGATTCGTTGCCAACAGCAAAAACTGATGATGGAGAACGGGCTGAAACTGCATGTGGTGGGTATCATTGATGCAGCTAAGGCGATGTTCAGCCGTGAAGGTTTTGACCTTGCCAACTTCCGCGAAGAACTGAAAGAGAAAGGTAAGGACAGCAACCTGCAGACTATCCGTGACGAAATAGTCGGGATGAACATCTTCAACTCCGTATTTGTAGACTGTACGGCAAGCCCCGACATCGCATCGCTTTACAAAGATTTGTTGGAGCATAATATCTCCGTAGTAGCCGCCAACAAGATTGCCGCTTCTTCGGCTTACGAAAACTACCGCGACCTGAAAACGATTGCCCGTCAACGTGGCGTGAAGTACCTGTTCGAAACAAACGTAGGTGCGGGACTTCCGATTATCAATACAATCAACGACCTGATTCATAGTGGTGACAAGATATTGAAGATTGAAGCTGTACTCTCGGGTACATTGAACTATATCTTTAATAAAATCAGCGCTGATATTCCTTTCAGCCGCACTATCAAGATGGCGCAGGAAGAGCGTTACTCCGAACCCGACCCGCGTATCGACCTTAGTGGTAAAGACGTAATCCGCAAACTGGTTATCCTGGCACGTGAAGCCGGATACCGCATCGAACAGGAAGACGTAGAAAAGAACCTCTTTGTTCCGAACGATTTCTTCGAAGGTTCTCTGGATGACTTCTGGAAGCGCGTACCGAGCTTGGACGCTGACTTTGAAGCCCGTCGCCAAGTACTCGAAAAAGAAAATAAACACTGGCGTTTTGTTGCCAAACTGGAGAATGGAAAAGCCTCTGTCGGCTTGCAGGAAGTAGGAGCCAACCATCCGTTCTACGGTCTGGAAGGCAGCAACAACATCATCCTGCTGACTACGGAACGTTATAAGGAATATCCGATGATGATTCAGGGATACGGTGCCGGTGCGGGTGTGACTGCTGCCGGAGTTTTTGCTGATATTATGAGCATCGCAAACGTTTAATGCCTTATGAAACATATTATCATATTGGGAGACGGCATGGCCGACTGGCCGGTGAAGTCATTAGGAGACAAGACGCTCCTGCAATATGCAAAGACGCCTTACATGGATAAATTAGCCCGTATGGGACGTGTCGGACGATTGAATACCGTGGCCGAAGGCTTCCATCCGGGCAGTGAGGTCGCCAATATGTCCGTTTTGGGATATAATCTTCCGAAGGTGTACGAAGGCCGTGGGCCGCTGGAAGCAGCCAGTATCGGCGTAGACCTGCAACCGGGAGAGATGGCGATGCGTTGCAACCTGATTTGTGTGGAAGGGGAGATTCTAAAAAATCACTCTTCGGGACATATCTCTACGGAAGAAGCGGACGTATTGATTCAATATCTGCAAGAGAAACTGGGAAATGACCGCGTGCGTTTCCATACGGGAGTCCAGTACCGCCACCTGTTGGTTATCAAAGGGGGAAACAAAGAACTGGATTGTACCCCGCCGCACGATGTACCTTTGAAGCCTTTCCGTCCATTGATGGTGAAACCATTAGTGCCGGAAGCCCAGGAAACGGCTGACTTGATTAATGACCTGATTCTGAAATCACAGGAATTATTGAAAGACCATCCGCTGAACCTGAAACGTATCGCCGAAGGCAAAGACCCTGCAAACAGCATTTGGCCTTGGAGCCCCGGTTACCGTCCGCAGATGCCTACTTTCTCCGAAACATTCCCGCAAGTGAAGAAAGGAGCGGTAATCTCGGCTGTCGACCTGATAAACGGAATCGGTTATTACGCAGGCTTGCGCCGTATCGCAGTAGAAGGAGCTACCGGACTTTACAATACGAATTATGAAAATAAAGTAGCTGCTGCCCTGGAAGCTCTGAAGACGGACGATTTTGTCTATCTGCATATCGAAGCCAGCGATGAGGCGGGACACGAAGGAGACATCGATCTGAAACTCCTGACAATCGAGAATCTCGACAAGCGTGCCGTAGGCCCTATCTATGAAGCAGTGAAAGACTGGGACGAACCGGTAGCAATAGCCGTATTGCCCGACCATCCCACTCCCTGCGAACTTCGCACGCATACTGCCGACCCTATCCCGTTCCTTATCTGGTATCCGGGCATCGAACCGGACGAAGTACAGACATATGATGAGGTATCGGCTTGTAGCGGTAGTTACGGTCTGCTGAAAGAAGACGAGTTTATAAAAGAGTTCATGAAATAACGCATCCGAATTATGATTTATTATAGTACCAATAAACAAGCACCTGACGCTTCCCTGCAAGAAGCGGTGGTGAAAGGTCTTGCTTCCGACAAAGGGTTGTTTATGCCTATGTCCATCAAGCCGCTTCCACAAGATTTTTACGATACGATTGACAGCTTATCTTTTCAGGAAATAGCTTATCGTGTGGCCGATGCCTTCTTCGGCGAAGACGTTCCGGCAGATATACTGAAACAGATTGTATATGATACGTTGAGTTTCGATGTACCTTTGGTAAAGGTTTCGGAAAATATCTATTCACTCGAACTTTTCCATGGCCCTACATTGGCTTTTAAAGATGTGGGCGGTCGTTTTATGGCACGCCTGCTCGGTTACTTCATCAAGAAAGAAGGGCAGAAGAATGTCAATGTACTGGTTGCTACTTCCGGTGATACGGGAAGTGCGGTGGCTAACGGATTCTTAGGAGTAGAAGGTATCCATGTATATGTACTGTATCCGAAAGGAAAAGTCAGCGAAATACAGGAAAAGCAATTCACCACACTGGGACAAAATATTACCGCCCTCGAAGTAGACGGAACATTCGATGATTGCCAGGCATTGGTGAAATCGGCTTTCATGGATAAGGAACTGAACGAACATCTTTCTCTGACTTCCGCCAACTCTATCAACGTTGCCCGCTTTCTGCCGCAAGCATTCTATTATTTCTATGCTTACGCCCAGTTGAAGCGTGCCGGAAAAGCTGACAATGCAGTAATCTGCGTGCCTAGCGGAAACTTCGGAAATATCACTGCCGGTCTGTTCGGTAAGAAAATGGGATTGCCCGTGAAGCGTTTCATTGCAGCTAACAACCGTAACGATATATTCTACCAATATCTGCAAACAGGCGAATACAACCCGCGTCCATCTATCGCAACCATCGCTAACGCCATGGACGTAGGCGATCCGAGCAACTTTGCCCGTGTACTTGATTTGTATAAAGGTTCTCATGCCGCTATCTCCGCCGAGATTTCGGGAACTACCTATACCGACGAGCAAATCCGGGAAACTGTGAAAGAGACTTGGAAAGAACATCATTATCTGCTCGACCCTCATGGTGCATGCGGCTATCGCGCATTAGTAGAAGGCTTACAACCGGGCGAAACGGGTGTATTCCTTGAAACAGCCCATCCTGCCAAGTTCTTGGAAACTGTAGAAAGTATCATTGGTGAAGCGGTAGAAATACCTGCCAAATTGCAGGAATTTATGAAAGGCGAGAAGAAGAGCCTTCAAATGTCAAGAGACTTTGCGGACTTCAAGAAGTATCTGCTGACGCTTTAATTTTCTTCTTAGGAATGAGTTTGTGCCACCGTGTTGGCACGGTTGTGCCATTGAGGTGTCACGGTTGTGCCATTGAGGTGTCACGGCTGTGCCAACACGGTGGCACAGTTGTGACAATGAGGTAGTACAAACCGGACATTTATCCCATCATCACATTTAACTTTTATTGCCATCTTTCCTTGTAGGGATAGCTTCTTTTGCCGTGTATTTATATAAGAAGAGATTAATATCAATACCTGTAAAAGCTTATATTATTATGCTATCGGAAGACTTAGAGGAGAAAAATATCAGATTAGAAGAGAGGATATCCGAGTTTATAGAACTTCTGGAGAATAGAGATGCGCTGAATCAAGATTTAGTGAACCGTAATCGTGAATTAAAAGCTAAACTCAATTCACATTTAACGATAAAAAATGAATTTGAAGAAGATGAATCATTTTTAATAATAGGTTTGGAACTTCTACTATTATTAAAAAAACACAGATATAATCAATTCAAAAATGAGACACACTGGTTACTTTTGTATGCTGCCATTAATATACTTTATGGTGATATTAGCGGCATAGTCAAGCTGGTTGGTTTAACATCTCAGGAAATGAAAGTTTGTTATCTTACTTATATCGGATTGAACAATTCAGAACAAGCTGAAATATTAAACCTCGAAGCAAATACAATCAAAAAATATAAAAACAGAATAAGAAATAAGCTAAAAATAGAAGGGGATACTCAACTGTCTGTCTACCTTTCTCTCTTATCCGAACCAAATAATAAGTAGCTAAAGCAAAGAATATGAGCGGAGTAGCAATACGTCTTTGCTCTTTTATTTTGTCACCCCGAAAAGATTGTGAAATATAAAAAAGAACCTTACATTTGTCACGATAGCAAATAGTACTTAAATTTGAATACACACAAATATATGAGATTCACTGACAAGTTATTTCACCCGATTCAAAATTGCGAAGAAACTACTATTGTACTGTGTAAAGCCTTACAAATAGCATATACAAGAAAAGCGCTGGTAGGAGCATTATTGACTCATCCGGATTATCCAAGTTTATTGGCAGTCAGTGATGTAATGAAAGATTACGGTGTTGAAAATATCTCTATATATTTGAAAGACACGAAAGAACTAATGAAAATTTCCCAACCCTTTATTGCTCAAATTGTCAGTGAGAATAAATCGGGAAAAATTTTTGCTTTAGTTTATTCTGTTTCAGAGACTAAAGTTTCTTGGTATAATCCGGAGAAACATAAACGGGAAGAAGTAGCGTTTGATGAATTTGCAGGGAGATTCACTGGATATATGCAAGTCTTTCAGAAAGGGGAGGTTTGCGGAGAAAATGAATACGAGGTGAATAGATTAGTAGAAAAACAGCAATACATAAAAGAATGTTTCTACACCTACTTCATTCCCATACTTGCAGTTATCGTAAGTGTAATATCTATTATTAAAAATGGAGTTATCATTTCTGTTTTTCCTATACTTTATATGTTTCTTGTTTTGGTGGGCGTAGTAATAGGGATTATGCTACTTATATATGAAATAGATCAGAATAACCCTACATTACAAAGGGTTTGTTCAATGGGGCAAAAAATGAGCTGTTCTGCTATTCTCAATTCTCAAGGTGCTAAAATAATTGGAATACATTGGTCGGTTATAGGAGTCTCTTACTTTTTAGGGGGATTATTGTCACTGCTTGTAACTGGTATATCTCATGATGTTCTTATAATAAGTGCATGGCTAAGTCTGTTGGCATTATTTTATGTTATTTATTCTGTTTATTATCAAGGCTTGATTGTTAAACAATGGTGTACGTTATGCCTTATAGTTCAAGGCCTACTGGTTTTACAGTTCCTAACCGCTTTGAACGGTGGCTTTTTGGCGAATATTGCCAATTTGAGTATAGAAGCAGTGATTCTTTATGCTGTCATGATAGCTTTTTCATTTCTGTTGGTAAATTGTTTAATGTTTGGGCTACAAAAGAACAAATCTTCTAACTATTATTTTAAGACTTTTCAGCGCATCAAGCATGATACCTCTGTTTTTGAAACACTCTTAACTAAACAAAAGCAGATTTCAGAACTATCTTCGGAATTAGGCATAACTCTTGGTAATCCTCAAGGTGAATGGCATATAGTAAAGGTTTGCAATCCATATTGTACTCCTTGCGCTATGGTGCATCCTATTTTAGATAGTATATTGGAAAGTAGTTCAAAGATAAAACTTCAGATAATATTTACTGTAGCAGCAGATAATTTCGATGAAAGGAATAATCCTATAAAATTATTTTTGGCATTGCAGGAGAGCCATCAGGATGTTAGAAAAGCATTGGTTGATTGGTTCAATTTAGAGAATAAGAATTATAATGAATTTGCTGGACAATATTCTGTAAGTGACACTTTGCTTAATGCGCAAACAAATAAAATGGAGTTGATGCGTGATTGGTGTATCAATACAAAAATTAGGTATACTCCTACAATATTCGTAAATAATTATCAGTTACCAGATATATATACTGTAACTGACTTAAGATACTTCCTTTCTGTCTAAATATGAAAACAGCAAGGAACTCAGTTTATCAATAGTGGTAACTGGAATGATAAAACTTAATTTGTTATGACGAAACTAAAATTACAATTTGCGGACAATGATGGGATTCTTTCAAGAGAAGAAATGAAACAGGTGTATGGCGGTTATATGAGTGGTAGTGGAGATACGGGAAGTGGATGTTATTGGTATCGGTGCGTATGTTCCGAACCGGAATCAGTAATGTGGGGTTCAACTGATTACCGAAGAATACAAGTTTACGCAAATGAAAGTCCAGAAACAAAGCTCGGAGATGGATGTTCAGGATATAAAAATGTGAGTTGTAGTAAAGAACAGCCGTGCTACCCCGTATAATTTGAAGGATTGCGAAACGTCTTACGTTAAAAAGGCGTTTCGCTAACTAAAAGAATAATAATATGACACTAATAAAAAGAGCATTTTTATACTTGCTACTATCGGTAATAACACATGTCGCATTCTCACAAGGAGTTTTGGAATTTATTTCAGAGAAGGACACAGAAATGGTTATTTACAAACCTATAGATGGAGCTTATAATAATTTTTATCCGACTGATACTATTAAATTAGCGAAGGATGAAAAGTGGATATATCATGTAGATGTTACAGATTGGGCAATAGTAAAATGTAAATTTCCTGATAAAATGAAGTTAGACATATTTATCGAAAGGAATGATACTGTTTATGTAATAAATAGGAAACAAGATATTGTTTTTAAAAATGATATTATTTACGAAAGTGATGTCATTTTTAAAGGGGCTAATGCAGCGGCCAATGATTATTCATATTTATATATTTTAGCAAAGGAACAGAAAATTAGAGCTATAACTGATTCTATTTTGAAAGCAAAAGATATAAAACTAATTGATGAGGCTGTTAATACCCCTCTCTCAATGGTACGTTCTTTGGGAATTGTAGAAAAAATAGACTCAATGTATGTGAATAAACAAATATCCTCTAATTGTTATAATTATCTCCATAAGAATTTGGATTATAGGTTGAGATATATGTTATTAAGAGGATTGGATGACTATTGCTATGAAGGATATATAAGTGATTCGATACAGACCTATTATAAGAATAGAATTATAGATGAAGTCTCCATTGATAATAGTGATATGCGTGGTGGACTTGGTGAAATATTTATCGGTGATTTTTATTGGCGATTATATGATCGGTTGGATGACGATGTTAAAGAGTGTATGATCTCTAAGTACGGAAAAGAAACATTTGGATTATATTATATGAGCTCTTTGTTGGCTCCCCCCAAGATACAGTTAAATGCATTATTTGATGCACTACTTTTAGATTATAAGTACAAAAGAAATTCAGTCAATCGTTTTAAACTTTTTGAATATCTAAATAAGAAATTTCCCGAAAGCGAATCCGTGCAGATATTAAAGAAATTTGTAGAGGAAGAAGCTAAGGATACGATACCTATTCAAACTACATTTTTGGATAGTATACCCATAAATTCATTTTCCGATATTCAACAATTAGTGCCATTTAAGGGAAAATATTTATTTATTAATATATGGGCTTCTTGGTGTACACCATGCCGAGCTGAATTCTCCCATAATAAGCAATTAAATGCTCTATTAGAGCAATATCCTAAACTCAACAATTTATATATTTCAGTGGATGACAAAGAGGCTGATTGGAAGAAAGCTATTGAGGCAATGAGAATATCCGGGTATCATTTGCGAGCATCAGATGAATTATCTGAATATTTAATAAAAGAGATATATCAGTCCGGTAGGATTACCGTGCCACGTTATATTTTGATAGATAATACCGGTAAAATTCTAAGTCGTGATTTACCACGGCCTAGTTCGATGGAAAAGCTAAAAAGCGAACTGGATAGGTTTTTGAAATAACTGAGGGGATTATGAATCTGGTTATTTCTGCAATATTCTCTGTCTGTTATGCAAAAGGTCGTATTACGGTGGTGCTCAAAAGTAGAAAAGCAACTTTTATTAATAAATATATGATTACAATGAGAAGATTTTTTTTCCTTATGTTTGTAGTGTTTCTGAATTTAAAAATAGAAATAGCATTTTCGCAAACGGTCTATCTTCGAGTCATTTTTCCTTCCAATATTGATGCTGACAAACTCAGTATTTCCTATGATAATGGAAAAGAAAGAAAAGAGATAAAACCTGTCATTGTCAATCAAGAATGGGTATTGAAAGATTCTCTTTATGATCCTTATTCACATATAGCTTTTTATTATGTGAATGACCCCAAGGCTAAGATTGTTAAAGGATGTGGCTTTTGGCTATCAGATAAACCTGCAGAAATAATATTTCATGGAGATTCTTTGTCCGGTGGTGGTTTTTTAGAGCATTACACATCACTCAATGTCATATCTCCCAAGGATGATACACCTAAAGAACCAATTGATATTCATATTAGTCAAGCATGGACTGATATGGACAATTATTATATGAAGAATGCTAGAGAGTTTAATGTGAACCAATTGAAAAGAGACACCTTTGAATGTAAAAGAAATGCTGTCGTAGAAAAAGTATTAGAAAGAATAAGGATATACCCTAAGGATTATTTAGCTTTGGATTATTTTAATTCAAGTGTTGTAAGTATGCAAAGCGCATTTACGTCCAATGATTTACTGACATTTTTTGATGAATATTTTCCTGATAGCTTGAAGAATACTTATAAAGGGAAATTGATAACTGAGATATTAAAGAGCAAAATAAGCAGTAAGAAAGGGCGGGAAGCCCCTGATTTCAATGCTAAATCTATAAATGGAGATGAAGTTTCTTTGGGAACTTTGAAAGGGAAATATGTTATATTGGATTTTTGGGCATCATGGTGTGCACCTTGTATAAAAATAGCTATTCCCAAATTAAAAGAAATCAGGCGGAAATATTCACGTGATAAACTGGAAATAGTATCTGTAACCTTGGATGAGGATTATGACAAGTATAAAAATGCATTAAAAAAGTTAGAGACTAATTTCATTGATGTTTTTGACGGCAAGCAAATTGTGAAAGATTATGCCGTAGCGGCGATTCCGCAAATAATCTTAATATATCCTAATGGAACAATTCTGTATAACCGAGAGGAAGAAAATGATGCTGATCTTACGAAATTGGAAGGTATTTTAAAAAATATACTACAATGAAAACTAGTAATTAAATCCGTATCAAAAGCTGGAAGAAATATCTATGGTGCATCCGACTATTTCTGTCATACTTCCTGTTTACAACTGCGAAGATTACATCTACGAAAGTGTTCAAAGCATACTTGAACAGACTTTTGGGGATTTTGAGCTTTTAATTATTAATGATGGTTCTACCGATAAGTCCAAACAAATAATCTTGTCTTTGGATGATAAGAGAATTCGCTATCTTGAAAATAGAACTAATCAAGGACTGATTAAAACGTTAAATAAAGGTTTGCATTTCTCCGAAGGAGAATTTATTGCTCGTATGGATGCAGATGATTTATGTGTCAATACCCGATTTCAGATGCAATTGGAATATTTCAGACAAGAACGGAATGTCGATATTTTGGGAACTAACCAGTATATAATAGGTACAAATGAGCGTATACTACATCAATCGGATAATGAGGAAAATAAAGTAAGGTTATTGTTGCAGCCGGCTGTAGCTCATTCAAGTGTCATGATAAAGAAACGGGCTTTGATAAGGAATAAATTATATTATGATAAGGCTGCCCTTTATGCTGAAGATTATAAATTATGGATAGATTCGAGCTTGTGTGGCTTGTCTATTCAAAATCTTCCGGAATATTTGTGTGGCTATCGGATACATGAGAATCAAATATCAAAGATACAATCCCATATCCAGAAGATGGTTACTGATAGAATAAGACTGGCTTATGCAAAATATTTTTTCAGTGATATCATTAACGGCAATGAAAAAGATTATTTATTATTGCTTTTAGGATGCCCAGGCTATTTGGGAGAAGAGCAACAAAAGAGAATAGAGGGATTATGTGGAAAATTAATAGATAAGAATAAGGAGAAACTTTATTTTAATCAAGACATTTTTGAATGCTTTCTTCAATATCGATTGTTTAATTTGAAAAAAGAACGGACATGATTATATCCCGATACTTTGGTAATCCTAAATTAGGTAGAAATTTGGGAAACCAACTATTTGAACTTGCTGCGTTAATTGGTTTGGCTAAGAGGTATAATACAACTTTACTGTTGCCATCACTATGGCAATATCGTTCGAGTTTTAATTTAGGTTCATCGATTGAATACGGAGACGTTGAGGCTTTTGTCTCTATTCGTGAGCCGGCTTTCCATTGTTGCTTAGAGTTCTTTGATAAATTTGAGAATATTATAAAGGACGAAAGAGTTTATATAGAGGGGTATTTTCAATCCGAATTATACTGGAAACCTTTCGAAGATGAGATTCGCAAAGCCTTTGATTTTACCACTTCCATAGAAAAAGATACCGACTTGTTTTTGATAGAGAATAATGTGGATGTAGAAAAAATGGTAGCTGTTTCAGTGCGTAGAGGTGATTTCGTGACAGACCCCAATCATTATTTATTACCCTTGGAGTATTATGTCGGAGCACTCTCCCGATTCTTCCCTGAAAAAGATATAATGGTGTTCTCTGATGATATCACTTGGTGCAAGGAACACTTCAATTTAGCGGATAGAAGAGTTGTTTTCTCAGAGAATAAAAGTGCTATAGAGCAGTTAAGTCTAATGAGTCGTTTCTCTAATTTCGTTTTGGCTAACAGTACCTTTAGTTGGTGGGGAGCGTATCTCTCAAAAGCTGAAAATAAAAAAGTCATCTGTCCTTATTATCATTTTGATGGGGAATTGAAAATAAAGAATAGCTTAAAAGACCATTATCCTTCTTCATGGATAATTTATAATCACTACAACATAAATATGAATCATCCCGTTTATATAGTCAATTTGCCCCAACGTACTGACCGTCGTGAACATATTCTGGCACAATTCTTGGATAGGCCTGAGTTCATTGTACACATAAAAGAACCTGTTGTGCATACTATTGGGGCAGTCAGCCTTTGGTTGACATTACGCAATATAGTAAAAGAAGAAAAAGAAAAGGGTTCACCTTATTTTATTTTATGTGAGGATGACCATACTTTCACTAATGCTTATTCTACAGAGTTGTTGGAGAAATGTATATTACGTGCAAATAGCTTGCAAGCCGATGTATTATCGGGAGGAGTTAGCTGGTTTAGCAGTGCCATGAGAACGGATGATACTCTATTTTGGATAGAGCAATTTACAGGTATGCAGTTTACGGTTATTTATAACAGGTTTTATGAACGGTTATTGGAAAGCCCTTATGACGACTGCGTGGTTACAGATTTTCAAATATCAAAAATGACTCTGAAAAAGTGGATGATTTACCCTTATATTTCTGTTCAAACAGAGTTTGGATATTCGGATGTTACCAAACAAAATAATGATGCCGGGTTTGTCGGGAAGATTTTTCATACTGCAATGAATCGTTTTGATGTACTTGATAGAGTAGTGGCGCATTATCAATTAGCCAATTTGGGAAAGAATGAATATGAATTATCTGATCTTCCATCTGATATTGCTATTCCTACTTATGTTATAAATATGAAGGAACGTCCTGAACGTTTGAAACACGTCTTATCTCAGTTTGAAGGTAAAACTGAATTTGATATTCATGTTGTAGAAGCATATAAACATGAAATCGGAGCAGTTGGTCTCTGGCAAAGCATAGTGAAAATCATTAAAGAAATTGTAAACGGAGACGATGACGTGATAATAATTTGCGAGGACGACCATACGTTTACTTTGGATTATTGTCGTGAGGAGTTTATGCATCATGTAATAAAAGCTGCTGAACAAGGAGTCGAAGTATTATCGGGAGGTATTGGGGGCTTTGGTAGCGCTTGTCCCATTGGTACAAAACGATATTGGATTGACTGGCTGTGGTGTACACAGTTTATTGTTGTATATCGTCCGTTTTTTCAGCGGATATTGGATGAGCCTTTTACAGATACAGATACGGCTGATGGCAAGATATCTGAAATGACTAGCAATAAGGCTGTTATTTATCCTTTTATTTCCATTCAACATGATTTTGGGTATTCTGACGTGACTCGGGGAAATAATGAGAGCAAAGGAAAAATAACGGAATACTTCCGTGAAACAGACAAACGTTTTGGAATTATTAGTGGGATGTTGCGTTACCATAATGAAGTTCTGGATATTTGAACGAGAGTAATTGAAAATGCAAAGAGATTTTCCTCACTACCTGCAACTTGACTCGATGGATTGTGGCCCATCCTGCCTGCGGATGATTGCCAAATACTACGGTCGCAGTTACTCCCTTCAAAACCTGCGGGAAAGAAGTTTCATTACTCGTCAGGGAGTATCCATGCTCGGTATCAGCGATGCTGCCGAAAGCATTGGCATGAGAACGCAGGGAGTACGTATCAACCTTCAACAACTGATTGAGGATGTCCCTCTGCCTTGTATCCTTCATTGGAATCAGAATCATTTTGTAGTGCTGTATGGTATCAAAAAGAAAAGGGCATTTTTTTCTAAAACAATGGAAGATTACACATTCTGTATATCCGACCCGGCGAAAGGAAAGTATCCTATTAACCAAGCCGGATTTGAGAAATGTTGGATTAGTACCAGAAATGAAGGAAAGGAAGCCGGATTCGTCCTGTTGCTGACTCCCACCCCCGAATTTCACGAACGCATAGACGACCGGGAGCAACAAAAGAAAAATCTTTCTTTTTACCTGCGATACCTGTTCCCGTACAAGTCGCAATTATTCCAACTGATGATTGGGATGCTATTGGGCAGTGTTTTCTCCCTCATTTTTCCTTTCCTGACACAAACCATGGTCGACCAGGGTATCGGAAATAATAACCTGAATTTTATCACGTTGATACTGGTATCGCAGCTAGTGCTATCAATCACCCAAACAGGGGTCGGCTTCATCCAGAGTTGGATTAGCCTGCACATGAATACCCGGATAAGCATTACTTTGATTTCCGACTTTATCGCCAAATTGATGAGATTACCTATCCGCTTTTTCGACGCCAAAAACATAGGTGACATCATGCAGCGGATTGGCGACCATAGGCGTATCCAATCGTTCATGACCGGAACAACGCTGTCCACTCTCTTTTCCTTTTTCAACTTCTTTATCTTCGCCGGTATCATGGCTTATTATAATTTGGCCATATTAATCGTCTTTCTGGTGGGGAATACCTTGTATGTGCTGTGGATATTGTCTTTCATGCGTTATCGTCGCAAACTGGACAACGCCCGTTTCGCCCAAGCCTCTGCCAACCAAAGCAACATGGTGCAACTCATTACAGGCATGCAGGAAATCAAGTTGAATAACTGTGAGAAACAACAGCGTTGGAAATGGGAATCTATACAAGTGAAACTGTTTAAGATAAGTATCAAAGGTACTGCACTGGGGCAGACACAACAGGTAGGTTCTATATTCTTCAGCCAGACAACATCACTTCTCATCTCCTTTTTATCAGCCAAGGCAGTAGTGGACGGAGATATAACTTTGGGTATGATGATGTCCATCAGTTATATCATCGGTCAGTTATCTGGGCCTATCGGTCAGGTGATAAGTTTCAGCCAATCATTGCAGGATGCCAAAATAAGTTTGGAACGGCTTAATGAGATTAATAATAAGGAAGAAGAAATCGTATCAGTGAATGATAAGATAAATGTGTTGCCGGAAAACAGGGATATTACGATGGAGAATGTCTGTTTCAGTTACGATGGTGCGGAAAGGGATTATGTGTTGGATAATTTGAATCTTATCATTCCTCACAACAAGGTGACTGCCATTGTAGGTGCCAGTGGTAGTGGCAAGACGACTGTAATCAAGCTTCTGTTAGGATTCTATGAGCCGGTAAAGGGAGACATCAAAGTGGGGAATTATTCGTTGAAAGACATTAACCCTCATTTGTGGCGGCAAAACACCGGAGCCGTAATGCAGGAAGGTTTTCTTTTTTCGGATTCTATTGCGAAAAACATTACTATCAGTGAGGAGTCAGTGGATATAAAGAAGTTGTCGAATGCTGTGGAGATGGCTAACATCAAAGATTTTATCGAATCACTTCCTCAAAAATATAACAGTAAGATTGGTATGGAAGGAAACGGTGTGAGCCAGGGGCAGAAGCAACGGTTATTAATAGCTCGTGCTATCTATAAGAACCCGGTTTTTCTTTTCTTTGACGAGGCTACCAATGCCTTGGATGCCAATAATGAAAGGATTATCCTTGATAATCTGACTCAGTTTTATAAAGGTAAGACGGTAGTGGTAGTGGCGCATCGGCTCAGCACGGTGCAGAATGCGGATAATATCGTGGTGATGGAAGCCGGAAAGGTGATTGAATCGGGCACTCATAAGGAACTGACAGCGAAGAAAGGAGCTTACTACACATTGGTGAAAAATCAACTGGAACTGGGAGTATAGTGTATGGAAAACAGGAAACCGGAAATAGAATTAAGAAGCGAAGAATTCAATGAAGTGCTGAGTGCTGTTCCGGCATGGATTATCCGTTGGGGAATCACGGTGACAGCTTGTGTCGTTTTGCTGCTGCTTGTAGGCAGCGCTGTATTCAAATATCCGGATATTATCAGTTCTACAGTGACCCTGACCGGGACTACACCTGTGTCGGCAATAGTGGCAAAGACTTCGGGGAAGTTGCAGGAGTTGTATGTTGGGAACAACCAACAGGTGAAAGCGAATACCCTGCTTGCAGTGATAGAAAATCCGGCCAGGACGAATGACATAATCCGACTGAAAGAGTTGGTAGAACAAGCGGAGAATAGTCTGGATACTATCGCTTTAGTTCCCTCTCAACAGCTCCAACTTGGCAGTTTGCAGTCTCTTTATTCGTCTTTTTATCTGTCGATGTCTGAATACAGGCAGTTCAAAGAACTGGCGTATCATTTAAAAAAGATAGACTTGGTGAAAGCACGAATCGTGAAGAATGAAGTTTATTATAGAAATATGTTGAAACAGAAAGACTTGTCGGTAGCCCAGGCGAAGATTGCGCATCAACAATATGCCAGAGATTCGCTGTTGGGAGTCAAAGGACTTGTCTCTAAAGAGGCAGTCGAAGAGTCTTATAGCAGGTATTTGCAATCGTCCCTTTCAGCAGAAAATATGGATCGTTCTTTGGAGAATTTACAGATTCAATTGGCTCAAATGAATGAGTCTTTATATGATACGGAATATCAATATTGGGATCAAAAGAATACATTGGAAACTCAACTGCGCTCACTTGTTAATCAATTAAGGGCGGAAATAGATGCTTGGGAGATAAGTTATGCACTGATAACTCCAATCGACGGTGAGATTACTTTAACGCAGTATTGGACAAACAATCAGAATGTGACTGCGGGAAATATCGTTTTTAATATTGTGCCCACCAATCAGGGGGAGATTATCGGGAAAGCGATGTTACCAACGGAAAGGTCGGGCAAGGTGAAAAAAGGTCAGAAGGTGAATATACGGTTTAGTAATTACCCGGATAAAGAATTTGGCATTGTGAAAGGGATAGTGGAGAATATTTCTTTAATACCGATAGTGGACGGACAGAATGCCAAAAGTTATATGGTAGACATTGAGCTTCCGAACGGGTTACGAACCAGTTACAACAAAGAACTACCATTCTTGCCGGAGATGGAGGGGCAAGCGGATATTATCACCGAAGATATGTCCTTATTGGAAAGGTTCCTGATGCCGATAAGGAAAGTAATAACTGAGGGATTAAGGAATGAAGATGTATGAAATGAAACAAGTTTACTGCATTTTATAAGTCAGGAATATCAAATATTCTCCTGTACAATGAATAGTAAACTCATCGGTTGTTGCTTCGTTAAGCGTACCCTGCCACCAATTAGTGAAGTCACTAAGCGGATAAACCAAGCCTTCTCCTTGTAATCCTTTCGCTCCGAAATTGATAATGGAAATCTGCTGTCCGGGGTGAGATTTGAAAGTCTGTGTACCGTTTGCAGGCATAAATACACCATAATCAGTGATAGTCCGAACTTCCATGCCTTCTCTCATATAATCCATGAGCAGGCTGATATTTCCCAATGTATGGTCTTCCCGTTTGCCGGTAGCTCCTACGATAGCAATCTTTCGGAATCCTTTCTTTTGCAGGAAGTGAACGGCTTTAGTTTGGTCGTTCGTTTCCTGGTCGGATATCTGATGTATAATAGGAGAAAAAAGTTTTTTATATTCGGGTAAAAGGGAGTCTCCGTCGCCGATAATCACATCCGGTGTATGTCCGCGGGAAATATATTCATTGGCTGCGCCGTCACAACAAGCTACGAATTTAGCTTCTTTCAACAGTTGCAGGGGAAAGGGATGAGTAGGATATTCACCATTTGCCAATATTACGGCTTCGGGAGTGTAGTGTTCGCTTATCATTGTTGTATGCTCATTAATTTTTTCCATTTAAAGTAGCCAAAGATAGCTATAATGGAGTAAAGTCCATATAAAGCAGAGGTAAAATAAAGGTCTTTATAGATATACAGTCCGCAACAAACGATGTCTACGAGAATCCAGGCAAACCATTGTTCTATATATTTGCGTGCCAGCATCCACATACCGACGATACTCAATGCTGTGGTGAAGCTATCCAGCCAGGGCACATTGCTATCCGTATATTCAATCAATATCCAGGCAATACCAAAAAACGCAACGACAAATACCAGTATAAGCGGAAGATAGCATTTCCACGGTGTATGTACGATAGGGAGTGCTTTCGGTTTATCACTACCCGTTTCATCACCAATAGGCTGATTCCGTTTTCCTTTCCGTTGCCCCCACATCCAAAAGAACCAACCGTAAATAGCTGCTATCAGATAGTAGATATTGATACCGAAATCTGCATATAATCCTGCTTTGTAATAGACGAAGATATAGATAGCAGGCATGATAATACCCGCTATCCAAAGATAGATACTTGCCCGGTATTCCAACCACAGGTAGACTAAACCGACAATTGTACCGAATATTTCAAGGAAATTCATTTCCATCATTCAAATCTGTTTAGAAACGGAACGTGATATGTGCCAGTATATTGGTGCCTGCCATCGGATAGAAGCGTGGGTCGTGCTTTATCACATACGGCTTTGTCTTGTCTCCGTTTTCGTAAAGGGCAACGCTTTGCGAGTATCCGTTCGTTTCATATTTCGTGTTGAATAGGTTATAAACGGTAGCTCCTATTGTAATTCCCTTTGTGTAGCGGGTTTGGAAAGAATACGATGCACTAAGATGATTAACAAAATAGGCGTCGAGTGAATTATCCTTTGTTCCGAAGTTGTCGAGATACTGGCGGCTGACATACTGTGACTGGAAAGAAATTTCCAACCCGTTGCTGCCGAGAGTAATCAAACTGTTTCCAATAAAAGAAGGGGAGAAAGCGATAGGACTATTGCCACCTTCAATCGCTGTTTGTGTCCATAAATCATCGGTTACTCCATTCACCAAACTTTGGTCATACACATAACCCACATAGTTCTTGATACGGTTTTTGCTCCATGTTCCGTTGATATCCCAACGCAGCCAGTCGTTGAACTTAACGCCCAATGCCAGTTCGATTCCCATGCGGTAGCTGTCTTTTACGTTTTCTGCCATGGCTTCACCTATATCATTGGTCTTTCCGTTCAATACTAATTGGTCGGTATAATCCATATAATACAAGTTGACACCTGCCGTAAACCATTCGTTGCGATAGGTGTATCCTAGTTCATAGTCCAGGAGCTTTTCCGCTGTGGGATGTTCTTCAAACATTCCATCCGTATAATTATTGCGGGTAGGCTCTTTCTGTGCTACCGAAAAGGATGCATAGGCGCTATGGTTAGGATTGATTTGCCAGAAAAGTCCGGCTTTGGGATTGAAGAAGCTGAAATTCTCTCTCACGTCTAATCGCTGTAGGTGCGGGGGAGTGGCAGTGAAATCCCATTTGTCGTTATCTCCGTCAATCGTGTAGTGAATATAGCGATATTGAAGGTCGGCGTAAGCACTTAATCCGCCGGTCAACTGATAATTAGCTTTCAAATAGACATTACCGTCCGTTTTTCCACCGTTGTTGCGATAATATTCATGGTCAGGGGCAAGCTGTTCGGTGTAGTTTTTCACCCACAGTACTTTTCCATAATGGTCGTTGCTGTATCGGTTCAAAGCACCGCCGAAAGAAGCGTTTAGTTTCCCGTTCTGATAATTCAATGAGAAGATACCACCGCCGAAGTCGCTATCCACTAACTTTTGGCGGACAAGATTTGTTTTCTCCTGCGGCTCGCTATTGCCTGGCAGATAGAAAGGTTTCAATCCATATTCTTCCAGGCTGCGTCCGTTCTTATACTCCTGATAATAACCGAAACCATTGGTATAATGAAAAGCGATATTCAAATTCCATGCCGGAGAGAAAATATGATTGAACAGGAGTTGATAATGAGTTTGACGGTAATTATCCATCTGGTCGTCATAGAAACCGATGGGATTTCCTTTTCCTTTGTTATCGTCGAGAATCACTCCATTCGGATTGTATGTCCGGTCATTTTCCAACTGTTCTTTACTGATACCATCCCAGGCATGATAAGTTTTTTCCTTTCCGCCGAAGGTGATAAACTTAATCGTCGTGTTTTCACCGAAATAACCGCCTTGTACAAAATATGATTTCAAATCAGATGAGGCACGGTCACGATAACCGTCACTCTGAATATTTGAAAGGCGTGCGTCGAATGCCCAGTATTTATTAAGCAATCCTGTTCCTACCTTTACCGTTTCCTTATGCGTATTGAATGAACCATAAGAGCCTGAAACTTCCGCGTAAGGTTTGGAAGAAATACTCTGTGTACGCATATTGATACTGGCACCGAATGCTCCCGAACCATTGGTAGACGTTCCGGCACCACGCTGAATCTGCATATCTTCCAGGGAAGAAGCGAAGTCGGGAGTATTCACCCAAAATATGGCGTGGCTTTCGGAATCGTTCATCGGAATACCGTTGGCGGTGACATTGATGCGGGTAGCATCAGTACCACGTACACGGATGGCGGTATATCCTACGCCTGTTCCCGCATCCGAGGTAGTCAGTACGGATGGAGTGGTAGATAAAAGGAACGGAATATCCTGTCCGAAGTTCTGTTTACTAATCTGTTCTTTTTTAACGTTGGTAAATGCCACCGGAGTTTTTGCCGTGGCACGGGTGGATACTACCTGCACCTCTTGCAGGTTTACAACTTTCATACTGTCCTTTGCACTCGTCTGCGCATGGACAGTAACGCCTGCGCCCAATAAGGCGACGGCCATTAATCCAATTTTTTTCATCTTGCTTATTAATTAGTTCTCTACGCCGGCATTACCCGGTTCAGATTCTATGGGTATGTTCTCAGCCCGTCATGTTAAGGCACCCCTACCAGTGAATCGGTTGCAAAAATACGGCTTTTGCAGGAGTAAAACAAAAAAAACTTTTAGATTTGCTAAAAACAATATAACTTTGTAATTTGTTGAAATAGAGAAACAACGATTTATTCATTTTAATACATTTCTAAATTATGCTACTATTACTTCAGGCAACACAGGCGGCGGATTCCGTGCAAGTGGCCGCAGATAAATTGATGGAACAAGCCATAGCCAATGCTGAAGGCTTGGACAAACTTTCGTTAATAACCCAACAATTAGTCGACTTCGGTATCCGTGCCGGAGAACGTATCTTGATAGCGGTAATCGTCTTTATCGTAGGACGTTTCCTTATTTCAATGCTTAACAAATTTATCAGACGTCTTCTGGACAGGCGGAAAGTCGATATAAGTATTAAGACCTTTGTCAAAAGTCTTGTAAATATAACATTGACTATTCTGTTAATCATTTCAGTAGTCGGCGCGCTGGGTGTCGAAACTACTTCCTTCGCGGCTCTGTTGGCATCTGCCGGTGTGGCTGTCGGTATGGCGCTGTCCGGTAACTTGCAGAATTTTGCCGGTGGACTGATCGTGCTGCTGTTCAAACCTTACAAAGTTGGTGACTGGATTGAAAGCCAGGGCGTTTCGGGGACAGTGAAGGAAATTCAGATCTTCCATACTATCCTGGCTACGGGAGACAATAAGGTGATTTATATTCCAAATGGCGCAATGAGCAGCGGAGTAGTGACCAACTATAACACGCAGACTACCCGTCGTGTGGAATGGATTGTCGGTATCGACTACGGGGAAGATTATAATAAGGTGCAGCAAATTGTCCGTGACATACTGGCTGCCGATTCACGTATCCTGAACGATCCCGCTCCGTTTATCGCCCTTCATGCGTTGGATGCCAGCAGTGTGAATGTCATAGCCCGTGTATGGGTGAACAGTGGCGACTATTGGGGAGTATATTTTGATATTAACAAGGCTATCTACGAAACCTTTAATGAAAAAGGAATCAATTTCCCGTTCCCGCAGCTTACCGTACATCAAGGGAACTGATTATTGTAAAATATATAATAAAATAGTCTATAATAAAAAGGAGAGAGCTTCATTGAAAATGGGGCTCTCTCCTTTTTATTATAGAAAACTTGTCTGGTGTGATGAATGAAATTTCTCTTATTTGATGCCGAAGTCTTCGACCAGTTCGTATCTATCCTCTTTGATTCCCAGTACGTGGTTAATTTTCCTTCTCTTCTCAAGGTCTTTAAAGTAGTCTTCTACAACCTGATAGAGGTCGAAATTGGTAGTAGAACCTGCGGCTAAATCGAGTGACTCCACCATCTTTTCCACGGCCTGATGGATTTTCTCTGCGTCTATCAGATGCAGTTCGTTGCTGTGTATTAAATATTTTTCCATAACTGCAATGTTTTAATGTTATATTGTTATAACGTTCCACAGTGACGGAAAGTTCATACATAAACCGCTGTATCTTAGATTTTGGCAAGTGCCTGTTCCAGGTCGGCAATCAAATCATCAATATGCTCCGTTCCGATGGACAGGCGGACTGTGCCCGGATAGATTTCCTGTTCGACAAGTTCCTGTGCGTTAAGTTGTGAGTGGGTAGTGCTTGCAGGATGAATTACGAGCGATTTTACATCGGCAACATTGGCAAGCAGTGAGAATATCTCCAGACTGTCGATAAAACGATGTGCCTCTTCCTGTCCGCCTTTCACTTCGAAAGTAAAAATGGAGCTTGCGCCATTCGGGAAATAACGCTGATACAAGGCATGGTCGGGGTGACTGGGTAATGACGGATGATTCACTTTCTTCACCTTCGGATGATTGTTTAAGAAATTCACAACTTTCAATGCGTTTTCCACATGGCGTTCTACACGTAATGAAAGAGTTTCAAGTCCTTGCAACAGGATGAAAGCGTTGAACGGACTGATAGTTGCTCCGGTATCACGCAAGAGAATAGCACGGATACGGATAGCGTAAGCGGCTGCACCGGCAGCGTCGACAAAGCGTACACCATGATAGGAAGGGTCTGGTTCGGTAAGTTGTGGAAACTTGCCGGAAGCTACCCAGTCGAACTTGCCGGAATCAACAATCACTCCACCCAGTGACGACCCGTGTCCGCCGATGAATTTCGTAGCTGAATGTACCACGATATCTGCTCCATGTTCGATGGGACGGATTAAATAAGGAGTACCGAATGTATTGTCGATAATCAAAGGAATCTTGTGACGGTGGGCAATTTCGGCTACGGCTTCTATATCTATGATATTGGAATTCGGATTACCCAGTGTCTCAATAAATACCGCTTTTGTATTCTCCTGAATCGCTTTCTCGAAGTTGGATAAATCGCTTGGGTCAACGAAAGTAGTTGTGATACCATAACTGGGCAGCGTATGTGCCAGCAGATTATAACTTCCACCGTAGATGGTTTTGGCTGCTACGATATGGTCGCCTGCACGAGTGATATTCTCGAACGCATAAGTGATGGCGGCAGCACCGGAAGCAACTGCCAGTCCGGCTACTCCACCTTCAAGGGCGGCTACGCGTTGTTCAAAAACTCCCTGTGTAGAGTTAGTCAGACGACCGTAAATATTTCCAGGGTCTTGCAGGCCGAAACGTGCGGCTGCGTGAGCCGAATTGTGGAATACATAAGAAGTAGTCTGATAGATAGGTACTGCACGGGCATCTGTTGCCGGGTCTGCCTGTTCTTGTCCTACATGTACCTGTAAAGTCTCGAAGTGTAAATTCTTTGTTGCCATAATCGTATGTTTTTTGAGGTTTAATATTCTTTCTTTATTTTCTTGCAAAGTTAGAGTGTGTGGAGTTATCGAACAATATATGATGAAAATATAGAAAATAATGCTATTTTTGTGCTTCTATATAGAATGGATGATTTGCTTCATTCTTTAAATTCACCTTTTAGAAGAATATTATTCTATGAGTACATTAGAGAAACTGGATAAAGTGGATTTGCAAATACTCCGTACTTTGCAAGAGAATGCCCGCCTGACTACCAAAGAGCTGGCTGCGCGGGTGAGTTTGTCATCAACCCCTGTATTCGAACGGCTCAAACGGCTTGAGAGTGGCGGTTATATAAAGAAGTATATCGCCGTACTCGATGCGGAAAAACTGAATCAGGGATTTGTGGTGTTTTGTAGTGTGAAGCTCAGACGGCTGAATCGGGATATTGCTGCTGAATTTACCCGAATCATACAGGATATTCCTGAAGTGACCGAATGCTATAACATATCGGGTAGCTATGATTACCTGCTGAAAATTCATGCTCCCAATATGAAATATTATCAGGAGTTTATTCTGAATGTATTAGGCACGATTGATAGTTTGGGGTCGTTGGAAAGTACCTTTGTGATGGCCGAAGTGAAGCATCAATATGGGATACATATTTAGTCTCTTAAATATGTTATGCAGCATACTTAACTTCTTTTTGCACATCTGTAGTTCCATTTAAGAGCAACATCCCTATTTTTAATCAAAAGCTGGAATGATATTTCAAATATGGAAAACATGTTGCCAAATATGGAAAATACAGAGCAAAGTCTGGAAAAAGCAGACGATAATTATAAAGTGCCTAATTTGGAAAAAGGCATTGCAGTGATTGAATATCTTTCTTCACGGTCGGAAGGGGAGACATTGCAGGAAATCAAGCAGGCGCTTGATATATCGCAGACTACCGCCTACCGCATCCTGAATACATTGGTACGTCTGGATTATCTTTCTTTTAGTGAAGATACCAAGCGTTATAAGTTAACCCGGAAATTACTGACATTGGGTTTCCGTGCGCTGAATGAACACAATCTGTTGGAAACAGTCCTGCCGCATCTGCGTGATTTGAGGGACAGGGCGAAAGAGACAGCTTGTTTCGGTGTATTGGGAGACGAAAAAGGCATTTTTATCGAACAGGCACGGGGACACCATGCGTTCTGCTTTGTATTGTCGCCGGGCAAACCTTTTGAGTTGCACTGCTCCGCACCGGGAAAAGCCATCATGGCTTATCTGCCTGTAACCGTCCGCAACCGTTATCTTTCCTATATGACTTTCCCCCGTTATAATTCCCGTACGATTACTTCACGGGAAGCTTACCTGGAAGAACTGGAAAAAGTTTATCAGCAGGGATATGCTTTGGATAACGAAGAGGAATTGAGCGGAGTGATTTGCGTGGGTGCACCTGTCCTGAATTATACGGGATACCCTTGTGGCTCTATTTGGATTTCAGGCCCCAAAGACCGTCTGACGGAAGAACAGTTGCGAAGCACCGTGCAGACTGTCAAGGAGATAGCCGGGCAGATTTCTGCCGAACTGGGATACAGGAGAGTTTAAAAGATAACGTCCTAAAAACACAAGATACTATGATAAGGAACTTTTTACTAATTTGCTTGCTCGGCTGCGGCATATCCCTCGCAACGGCCGGAAATCCGCCTTACTTTACCACGGGCACTGCCGTCAATGGAAAAGGAGAATTATTGATGACTCAAAAGGGAACGAAACGGCTGGATGTTTTTGCCGCTGACGGGAAAACTCTGCTCCGTTCCTATCCGTTCAAAGAAACTCCTACAGGACTTTTGCTTGATGGGGATATGGCATATGTGACCACTTTCGAGAAAACCGGACGGTTGGAAGTGCTGTCATTGAAGTCGGGACAAGTGGAAGCGGTGATTCCTACCGGTTCGGGAGCTTGCTATCCTGTATTTGATGCGGACAAGAAACATATATATGTATGTAACCAATTTGCCAATACCATAAGTGAGATCGATATTGCGTCACGTAAAGTGGTGCGCAGCGTGAAAGTCTTGCGTGAACCCCTGTCTGCCATATTCAGTAAGGACGGACGATATATGTTTGTTGCAAACTTCTTGCCTGCGCAGCGGGCAGACCTGAATGTAGTGGCAGCCTGTGTCTCGGTTATTGATATGAGGAGCTTTACCAAAGTAAAGGACATCCAACTGGCAAATGGCAGTAACGCTTTGAAGAACATGTGCATTACCCCCGATGGCAAGTATATTTATGTATCTCATAATTTAGGCCGTTTTATGGTGCCTACTTCGCAATTACAGCAGGGATGGATGAATACAAGTGCCTTTAGTATTATCAATGTAGAAAAGCAGGAATTTGAAGGAGCTGTATTGGTGGACGAGCCCGACCGCGGGGCTGCCGGTATATGGGGAATTGCCTGCGATGAGAAATATATCTACGCAACCCATAGCGGAACACACGAAGTCAGTGTCATCGACCATTCCCGGATGCTGAATAAATTTAGGAGTTATGAGGATAAAAGTCGTTTGGACTACGACTTGACCTTTCTCTATGGCCTTCGCAAAAGGATTCCTTTGCAGGGCAACGGGCCGCGCAATCTCCTGATTTCAGGTAATAAACTGATTATTCCCACCTACTTTGCCGATATATTGAATATAGTAGATGTGAATACGCTGTCGGTAACTGCCGTTAACATGAATATGGGACGTACCGAGACAAAAGAGCAGAAAGGGGAGAAATACTTTAATGATGCCGGACATTGCTATCAAGGATGGCAAAGCTGTAACGGATGTCACCCTGGAGATGGTCGTACGGACGGTATGAACTGGGACTTGATGAATGACGGGGTAGGTAATCCCAAGAATTGTAAGAGCATGCTTTATAGTCATGTGACACCGCCTAACATGATTTCGGGTATTCGTGCCAAAGCCGAAATTGCTGTGCGGGCAGGTTTCCGCTATATCCAGTTCTATGAACCCGAAGAAGAAATGGCCGAATGTGTAGATGCTTATATGAAGTCTTTGCGTCCGGTTCCCAGTCCGTATCTGATAAACGGAGAGTTGTCGGAGAAAGCCAAGGCAGGGAGGAAAGTCTTTGATAAGTTGAAGTGCGGCGAATGTCATAGCGGGCCTTACTATACGGATATGAAAATGCACCGCATTGGTGAAGATATAGAATTTGAGAAAGGATGGGATACACCTACATTAGTGGAATGTTGGCGTACTGCCCCTTATTTGTTTGACGGGCGCGCTGCTACCATGCAGGAAGTATTTGAAGTTCACAAACATGGAGTTGACAAGAAGGTTTCAAAGAAAGAGATAGAAGAGTTGACCGAATATGTAAATTCCCTGTAAGAAGAAGGCTTATGAATTATTGCGATAAAATACATTACTCCCTGTACATTGCTTCTGCAAATGATTTTTCGTCCATGATAGACGATTTATTGTCGCAGTTGCCCGAAAAAGAGAGTGTGCTACGCCTGATTTTATTCGGTACGCCTGCTTTGGAAGAAGAATATGTCGTCTGGCGTCAGATTTTCAAGATGAAGGTACGCCGTTTCTTCGGAGATTGCGAGCCTGCACTTAGCTATGTCTCACAACCGGTATTGGATGCATCTCTAGTATTGGAAGTGCATAGTTACCGCCCCGATACGGACGAACGGATTTCATACCGCTGCTATGAGGACATTCCTTATGTATTGGTGGAAAATGAATCGGGACGTTTCCTTTTTGCGGGCGGATTTCAAGGGGATGAATCCTGTACGGACAGGGAACAACAGTCGGTAGCGGCTTTCCGGCAGTTGAGAGGTGTATTGGATAAGGAATCGTTTCCTGTCAACAGCATTATTCGCCAATGGAACTATATAGAACAGATAACCGGATATGACGGAGCCGGTCAGCACTACCAGTCATTTAACAATGTGCGTACAGCATTCTATGCGGAGAGCGACTGGTCGAAAGGCTATCCTGCCGCTACGGGAATCGGCATGAATCAGGGTGGCGTTTTGATTGATGTGGATGCGGCGGTGTTTCATACGTCTGACGCTTTTGCCACTCCTATTGACAATAAATTACAGGTTGCCGCCCATGCCTATTCCGGACAAGTGCTCGAAGAAGCCCGACAGAAAAAGACTACTCCGAAATTTGAACGTGCCAAGAGCATGACTTTTCATGACCGGCGTTTGGTTTATATTTCAGGAACAGCCGCTATCCGCGGAGAAGAAAGCCTGAAAGGAGTCGGCTTGGAACGTCAGTTGCGGATTACGATGGAGAATATCGCCCAATTAATAAATGATGCCCGTTTGGTGATGTTGCGTGTCTACCTGAAGAACAAGTCGGATTATGAGGTTGCAAGGCGGGAACTTGAGAACTATGGACTGAATATTCCCGTTTCCTACCTGCAAGCCGGCGTATGCAGGGAAGAGCTATTAATTGAAATAGAAGGAATAGCGATAGAATAAATACGATACTAATATAAATAATAACAGATAAAAACGATGACTAATTTGAAAAAGTACACTAATGCCGATTTCTATAAGAACGGCGTGTTCCAGCAAGAGACTGCGATTGAAGCAATGAAGGCAATGTTTGTTCACTATAACATTCCCTTTACCGGATTTATGGCTGAAAATATGTGGGTGACGGACTTTGGCTTAGGAGATTTCGAGAATGTGGGTATGGGCGGTATCTTTTGGATTAACGACCCGACATACGGCTATTTCGCCCATGCCATTTATTTACTTCCGGGACAGATGATTCCTGAACATGCTCATGTGAAAACGGACTTCCCGGCCAAGCATGAATCATGGATGGTAGAGAAAGGATGGGTTTACAACTTCTCGGAGATAGGAGAGACTACTCCGGACATTCCGGCAATTCCTTCCACGCATGGCCCTATTAAAAGCAAGAATTGTGTAAAACAGGAAGTAGGGGATATCTTACGCTTGAAAGAAATGGAAACCTTTCACTTTATGATGGCAGGGCCGGAAGGGGCTGTTGTCTGTGAATGGGCCAACTACCATGATAATGCCGGACTGCGTTTCACCCATCCGACTGCTGCGTTATAAACTGAATATTTCGAATCAGCATAGATTCGACTGAAACAAACCACCATGAAAAACAAGTATCACACATTAGTGTTGTTTTTAGTATTTCCTTTACTGACTTCTGTGGCTGCGGCTCAACAGAAGAATACCGGAATAAATATTTCTGCAAAAGAAAAACAAGCGCAACGTATACATAGGTTGCAGAACGAGCTGAAATGGCTGAATATGGAAGCCATTCGATTGGCATATGAAGATATGAAGCGTCTTGAAGGATTCGACGTTGTAAAATATCAGCCTGTTTTGACGGAACTGGAACAGCAAGTGAAGCAAGGATTCGGTGATATCCATAGTGGTGATGAGGCTGTTTTGGCAAATGCGGAAAAGGCGATTGCCAATAAGCGTGCTATCCTACTGGCTAATCCATTACTGGATGGAGACAAAGTCCTGACCGTCCGTTATAAATTAGGAAATAGGGATCGCCGGGCGATGGCTCCCGACCTTGGTACGCAGTCGAATAACTGGAGCAACCAGGAGTCTGCCCGCCGGAAAGGTTTTGACGCGGATATCGTAGAATTAAGTAATTTGCGTAAAGACGTACAGATTCGTACGGTTTATAAACCGGCCAATACTTCCTCTATTGCCGATTTGAAACTGCATTGGGACGGGGAACGTGCGATGTTTACCCAAACTATGCCTGATAATCGCTGGAATATATTTGAAGTGAAACTGGATGGTGGTGATTGTAAGAAACTGATTGATAACCCTGAACCGGATTTGGAGTTTTACGACGGTACTTATCTGCCGGACGGACGTATCATTGCCAATTCGAATATCGGTTATCAGGGAGTTCCTTGTGTCAATGGTAGTGACCCGGTAGGGAATATGGTGCTCTATACACCACAGAATAAAAATCTGCGCCGTCTGACATTCGACCAGGATGCCAACTGGAATCCGGTGATAATGAATAATGGGCGTGTGATGTATACCCGCTGGGAATATACAGACCTCACCCACTACTACACCCGTATCGTAATGAATATGAATCCTGACGGTACGGAACAAAAAGCATTGTACGGCAGTGGCTCGATGTTTCCCAACAGTACTTTTGACGTGCAACCCTTACCCGGTTATGGTTCCGCTTTTGTCGGCATCATTTCAGGACATCACGGAGTGGCACGTTCCGGTCGTCTGATTCTGTTCGACCCGGCTAAGGCGCGTAAAGGAGCAGCCGGCATGTTACAGGAGATTCCTTACCGTAACCGCCCCATCGTTGAAGAAGTAAAAGACAGGTTGGTAGATGGTGTATGGCCACAATTTATCAAGCCTTCTCCTCTCAACGATACCTACTTTCTGGTCACTGCAAAATTGGATAAGAATGATTTGTGGGGAATCTATCTGGTGGATAAGTTCGATAACGTAACGTGCCTGCACAAGATGGACGGTGAAGGATATATCAGTCCGATAGCCATACGCAAAACTGTGACTCCGCCTGCCATCCCCGACCGGGTGAAGTTGGACGACAAACAGGCAACCGTCTTTATACAAGACATTTATGAAGGCGAAGGGTTGAAGGGCATTCCGCGCGGAACAGTGAAGTCACTTCGTTTGCACGCTTATGAATATGCTTATGTACAGACACAATCCGACCATAACTGGCATGGTATCCAGTCGGGATGGGATATCAAGCGTATGCTGGGAACTGTGCCGGTAGAAGAAGACGGTTCGGTTATCTTTAAAATCCCTGCCAATACGCCTGTCTCCATCCAGCCTTTGGATAAGGACGGAGTAGCCGTGCAGTGGATGCGCAGTTGGCTGACCGGGCAACCGGGAGAGATTGTCTCCTGCGTAGGATGCCATGAAAACCAAAATCAGATTGTCATACCGAAACGTGTGATTGCTTCGCAAAAAGCACCGCATGCTTTGACTCCCCCTGAAGGCGGTACCCGCTCGTTTACTTTTGACTTGGAAGTACAGCCGATTTTGGATCGTGCCTGTATCGCCTGTCATAACGGTGAAGGAAAAGCATTCGACCTGCGTGGCGGCAAGAAGGATAAGAAAGGATATGGAACATCTTACCTCAATCTTCATCCGTATGTACACCGTCAGGGTGGTGAAGGGGATATGGTAGTGCTTTATCCTTATGAATATCATCCGAATACCAGTGAACTGGTTCGTCTTTTGAAGAAAGGACATTATAATGTGAAACTGACGGACGCGGAATGGCGGAAAATTTATAACTGGATTGATTATAATGCCCCCGACAAAGGATATTTCAATGCCAATGTGCTGACGTCGTTCCCTTATCAGGGATACGACCAGATAGAACGTCGTAAACAACTGACCGATAAATATGCCGGTGGAGCCGGTGTGGACTGGAAAAAGGAAATTGCCGATTATGCCGGCCAACTCAAGAATAAGGGTGAAATACAACCGGTAATGCCGGAGAAAACCGCCCCTGTGAAAGAGAAGGTACAGAAGGTGAAAGGATGGCCGTTTACTGCGGATAAAGTAAAGGAACTGTTAGCCGGTGAAAAAGAAACTGTCAAGGTGTTGGAAATAGCACCGGGCATTCAAATGACATTTGTACGTATTCCGGCGGGTGAGTTTGTTATGGGTAGTTACGAAGGTGAACCGGATGCTTATCCTACCACTAAAGTGAAGATAGATAAAGCATTTTGGATGGGGGAACTGGAAGTGACCAACCAACAGTATAACACTGTATTTCCGCAACATGACAGTCGCTATGTAGACCAACAATGGAAAGACCATGTAGTGCCGGGCTATCCTGCCAATAAGCCGGAACAGCCTGTTATCCGGGTAAGTTATAATGACGCAATGGAATATTGCAGGATATTGAGTCAAAAGACAGGATTGAACATCACGCTTCCTACCGAAGCGCAATGGGAATGGGCTTGCCGGGGCGGTAGCGACCAGGACTTTTGGTTTGGTAATCTAAACGCAGATTTCGGTAAGAAAGATAATTTGGCCGATGTGACAACCAACAAGTTTGCCGTGATTGGAGTCGACCCGCAACCAATGTCGCCTGAATCATCTTGGTATAAATATTATACCTTCCTTCCGAAGGCTGACAATGTGGATGATGGCAGCTTGGTACAGGTAGGCGGAAAGAAATATGAAGCCAATCCGTTCGGGTTATACTGCATGCATGGCAATGTTGCCGAATGGACGCGTTCGGATTATGTACCTTATCCGTATAAAGAGAATTCGAAAAAGGTTTCCGAATATAAAGTAGTTCGTGGCGGTTCGTATATTGAACGTCCGAAACATTCTACCGCCTACTCGCGTAAGGGATTCTATCCTTATCAATGCGTATTCAATGTCGGTTTCCGTGTCATTATTGAAGATTAAGTGAGTATATTGAAGATAAAGTGAGTATTTAAATGGGAAAAACAAATCTGAAAAGACTGATTTCATCCTCAACAACTACGATTGTATTGTTGCTTGTTTATGGTATTGGCTTGGCAGCCGCCACTTTTATTGAAAAGTATCAAGGAAGTGAGGTAGCCAGGTCGATGGTGTACTGTTCTCCTTTGTTTTTCCTTCTTCAATTTCTACTGGTGCTCAATTGGTTGGCTGTCGCCATCCGGCAACATTCGCTGAAAATGAGAAAATGGGGAATGTTGGTTACTCATGGCGCTTTCATTATCATTCTGCTCGGAGCATTGGTTTCCCACCTTTACGGCGAGGAAGGTATTCTGCATTTGCGTGAGGGAGAGACGAGCAACCGTTTTGCCGTCCGTCATGCCGGTGGAGTGACTTACCATACGCTTCCTTTTAGTGTAGAACTGATGAATTTTACGCTGACCCGCTATCCCGGTTCGTCCAGTCCGTCCGCCTATGAAAGCGAGTTGCTGGTACATATGGGAGAAGAAGTCATTTCCGAGCGGGTTTATATGAATAATGTGTTGGATGTGAAAGGCTACCGTTTTTTTCAAGCTTCTTATGACCAGGATGAACAGGGCACAGTGCTCTCTGTCAACCGTGATGTGGCAGGGCGTACTATCACTTATACCGGATACGCTGTTCTGTTGCTCGGACTGGTTTTATGCTTTGTAGACAAGCGTTCGCGGTTTATGCAGCTCGGTCGCAGGCTGAAGGAATTACGTTGTTCAGTTCTCCTGATATTGTCAGTACTTGCTTCTTTGTCGGTTCAGGCTAACGATACTTCAACGCAAGCGACAGAAGCGACGCAAGCGACAGAAACTGTTTTGAAGAACGTCGTAAATGCCGGACATGCCGCCCGTTTCGGTGCATTGCCCCTTCAATCGGGAAAAGGACGTGTACTTCCCGTCAACACTTTCTCATCCGAAGTCCTGCGGAAATTACATAAATCGGATACATTCGGTTCTTTAAATTCCGACCAGTTTCTGATTAGTGTCTTGGTAATGCCGGAACTTTGGACGCAAGTACCTTTTATTGCCGTTCCCGGAAAAGAATTGAGCGATTTCTATCATCTGCCCTTTCCTCAATGCGCCTATATGGATGTATTTGATGCCGATGGGAATTATAAATTGCAGGAGAAACTCGAAGAAGCCTATGGCAGGATGGCTGCCTCGCGGACTCGTTTCGATAAAGAACTGATAAAGTTTGATGAACAAATCAATATCTTTCATCAGTTACTCAACTGGCAGTTATTAAATCTCTTTCCGAAAGAAGACGACCCGCAACATACATGGTATGCTCCCGGCGATGACTTGTCTGCGTTTTCAGGAAAAGATTCGATGTTTGTCTCCCGTATCCTGACCTGGTATGTCGAGGAAGTGCAAACTTCTTTTCAGAGTGGTGACTGGACAAAACCGGATGAAATAGCAGGTATGATTTCCACTTATCAACAGGCAAAGAATAAGATAGAGGGTGTTACTCCCGAAAAGATGGAAGCAGAAATAAAATATAACCGTTTGGATGTATTCAGCCAGTGTAAGAAAGGATATCTGATTTTTGGGGGCTTATTGCTGGTAGCTGCTTTTGCTTCTTTATTTAAGCGTATCCGTTGGATACGTTTGTCAGGTCGGGGGCTTTGTGTCGCTATTCTGGCTGTTTTCTTTTTCCATATGTACGGAATGGGAATGCGTTGGTATATCGCAGGATATGCCCCGTGGAGCAATTCATACGAAACAATGGTGTATGTATCCTGGGCTACGGTTTTCTCAGGATTACTGTTTGTCCGGCGTAGTCTGCTGACCTTTGCCTTGGCTACACTGTTCGGTGGGACTATCTTATTTGTTTCGGGACTGAACTGGATGGATCCGCAAATCAATCCGCTCGTTCCTGTTCTGAAATCACCATGGCTCATGTTTCATGTAGCCGTTATTGTGGGTGCGTATGGATTCTTCGGTATCAGTTGCCTGCTTGGATTAGTCAACCTGGTGATGATGAGTCTTAAAAAGCCGGTATTGATACAACGAATAAAAGAATTGAGCATTATAAACGAAATGTCTCTCCTGATTGGACTTGCCTTGATGACGATAGGAACATTCCTTGGAGCTATCTGGGCAAATGAATCATGGGGACGTTACTGGGGATGGGATCCGAAAGAGACTTGGGCACTGATTACAATGGTCGTTTACGCTATTGTCACTCATCTTCATTTGATGCCGTTCAGAAACAAGTTGTGGCTGTTCAATCTGTCTTCAGTGATTGCGTTCTATAGTGTGCTGATGACTTTCTTCGGAGTGAATTATTTCTTGAGCGGTATGCATTCTTATGGTCAAAACGACCATGTAGGCGGCATATTTATCTATCTTTTTGCATCGGTGTTCCTGGTGGCATTGCTTGGAATTCTATCTTTCATGGGAAAACAAAAACAGAATAATTAATCGGACGTAATGATGTATATGATGAAGAATACTATAAAGAATCTTGTATTGCTATTTGTTCTATTTTGCCTGTCACCGATTGTTCAGAGCAAGTCACCTCAACATTTGTTGTTGGGTGGTTCCGGTTGGAACAAGATTGCCATTATAAATAAAGAAACCAAAGAAATAGTATGGGAGTATCCTTTGGAAAAAGGTTGGGAATGTAACTCGGTGGCAGCAACAAAAACAGGAGAAATCCTCTTTTCTTACTCCAAAGGAGCAAAAATGATAACCCGTGACGGACAGGAACTTTGGAACATTGCCGCTCCTGCGGGTTGTGAAATGCAGACTGCACGTATATTGCCTGACGGTAATGCGTTAATAGCCTGGTGCGGTCATCCGTCTACCATTTTAGAAGTGAATCCAAAAGGGGAAATTCTTTCGAAAACCGAGTTTGAAACAGGTATCGAACGTCCCCATGCGCAGTTCCGTCAAATAAATAAGAATAAAAAGGGAAATTATCTCGTTCCTTTATTTGCTACTTCTGAAGTGCGCGAAATTGCATCTGACGGTAAACTGCTGAATACTGTCAAACTCTCCGGCACTCCTTTCTCCACTGCTTTCCTGAAGAATGGCGACTATTTGGTAGCTTGCGGGGATGCTCATTGTTTCGTTCAACTGGATGCTACCTCGAACAAGATTATCCGTCAGGTGAATGCCAATGATATAGACGGGGTACAATTATTTTTTGTAGCTCAACTCTTCCCCTTGAAAAAAGGCGGACTTTATATTTGTAACTGGCAAGGGCATGACCGTGAAGCCGGTAAGGGTAAACATCCCCAATTGGTAGAGATTGATTCAAACGGTAAAGTGGTATGGCAACTGAATGATAAAGTTAAATTCGGTATGATTTCTTCTGTTTGTCCAATCAGAAGATAGTATCAGGCAATTTATTTTGTACATTTGTCAGGTAATATAAATCCTATTCTTCTGATGCAATGAAATGGCAACTCTGTAAATAGCTTCGCCCATATGGATTGTGAACAATGGAAAAGTCTGTTGTTCCAACTATTTGTGACTTCACATAAGTCGCAAGTTATTTCATTATTCTATTTAGGAAACTATATTTAAGAAGCTATTACACAATGAATACGAAAATATATCCCCGTACCAATGATTTTCAGACTATCTATCTGAATACAGTAATAAAGAACCCTGCTATTATTGTAGGTGATTATACGATATACAACGATTTCGTGAATGACCCGGTTCTTTTTGAGAAGAACAACGTTTTATATCATTATCCAATCAACAAAGACCGGTTGATAATAGGAAAATTCTGTTCCATTGCTTGTGGGGCTAAATTCCTTTTCAACAGTGCAAACCATACATTGAACTCTTTATCCAACTATACATTTCCTATCTTCTTTGAAGAATGGAATTTAGATAAAAAAGAGGTTGCCTCAGCCTGGGACAATAAGGGTGATATAGTGATTGGCAATGATGTTTGGATAGGATATGAAGCTGTTATCATGGCCGGAGTACATATCGGGAATGGAGCAATTATTGCATCGCGGGCAGTGGTAACGAAAGATGTTCCCCCTTATACGATAGTGGGCGGAATACCCGCCAAAGAGATTCGGAAGCGTTTTGATACAAATACAATTGCTTTATTGCAAGAATTGCAATGGTGGGATTGGAGTTTTGAAAAGATATCCGAATGTTTGCCTTATATAATGGGTGGGAAGATTGAAGAATTAATACAAAAATAAACAATATATGAATTTGATAATAGAGCTTGGAACCTCTGCTGATATAGATGAACTGGAAAGGCTATATGACGAGTTGAACGATTACTTGGCAACTACGGTTAACTACCCCGGATGGATAAAAGGAATCTATCCGGTTCGCGAAGATGCAGTTTCCGGTGTGAATGATAACAGCCTTTTTGTAGCAAGATGTGATGGGAAAATTGTGGGGTCGGTCATTCTGAATCATCAACCGGAAAAGGCTTATGAGGACATCAAATGGAAAATAGACGTAGATTATAGTCACATCTTTGTGGTACGCACTTTTGTTGTGCATCCTTCCTTTTTACAAATGGGGGTTGGGCGTGCACTAATGGATTATTCATTGGAATTGGCTCAAAGGTTAGGATTGAGTTCTGTCCGCCTAGATGTCTACGAGAAGAACCTTCCTGCCATTTCTCTGTACGAGAAATGTGGATTTGATTTTATTGATACAGTAGATTTGGGATTAGGTAAATATGGACTTGATTGGTTCAAACTGTATGAGAAAGTAATATCTGTATGATTTGTATCAGTTACCATATTGATTAATCCAACCTTTTAAACCGTCAAGCCTCTTTTTCTTGTAACTTTGCAGCCGATTTTAGAAAAAGAAATTTGGAATGATAAATAAATACGAGGAACGGCTGGGAACAGAACGTATGTTGCCGCTTGTTTTTAAGATGGCACTTCCAGCAGTAGCTGCACAGTTCGTCAATTTGCTATATAGTATTGTCGACCGTGTATATATCGGACATATTCCGGGTATCGGAACCGCTGCATTGGCCGGTGTGGGAGTAACTACTTCCCTCATTATCCTGATTTCTTCTTTTTCAGCAATTGTAGGCGGTGGCGGTGCGCCATTAGCTGCCATTGCACTCGGACAAGGGGACCGTTTGCGTGCCGGCAAAATATTGGGAAATGGTTTTGTCCTTTTAATAATATTCACCCTGCTTACTTCTTTCATCGCATATACATTTATGGAACCCATTCTCCTTTTCACGGGAGCTTCGGAAAATACATTGGAATATGCAGTGGATTATCTTTCCATTTATCTGTTGGGTACCATATTTGTAGAAATATCAACAGGACTGAACAGCTTTATTAATGCGCAAGGGCGTCCTGCCATTGCTATGTTTTCGGTTCTCATCGGTGCTTTACTGAATATAATTCTTGACCCTATCTTCATCTTCTGGTTTGATATGGGGGTGAAAGGAGCGGCTTTGGCTACGGTGCTTTCACAGGCTTGCAGTGCTGCGTGGGTACTGACTTTCCTTTTTTCCAAACGTGCCTCTTTGCCTTTGGAAAAGCGTTATATGAAATTGGACAGGAAAATAATACTTGCTATATTGGCTTTAGGAGTATCTCCATTCATTATGGCTAGTACGGAGAGTTTAGTTGGTTTTGTACTTAATAGTAGCTTGAAAGAATTCGGCGACATCTACATTAGTGCATTGACAATTCTGCAAAGTGCGATGCAGTTTGCCAGTGTTCCATTGACGGGATTCGCACAAGGATTTGTTCCGATAATAAGCTATAACTATGGACATGGTGACAAGCAACGTGTAAAAGACTGTTTCCGTATTGTGTTGATAACTATGTTCTCTTTCAACCTGATATTAATGCTTTTTATGATTCTGTTCCCTTCAACGGTAGCTTCCGCTTTTACAAGTGATGAAAGGTTGATTGAGACTGTTCGTTGGACGATGCCTGTGTTCTTGGGCGGCATGACTATTTTCGGATTGCAGCGTGCCTGCCAGAATATGTTTGTAGCATTGGGACAGGCTCGGATTTCTATTTTTATTGCTTTGTTGCGTAAGGCAATTCTATTGATTCCACTAGCATTGATATTACCGCATTTCATGGGAGTGACAGGTGTATATGCGGCTGAAGCTATATCCGACGCGACAGTAGCAATATGTTGTACTCTGTTATTCTTTTGGCAGTTCCCCAAGATTCTAGGAAAGATTCAGGGGAATTCTCTACATGCGAATTAGTTCCGGATAAGATTAAAAAGGAACCATTGCTCACTAAGAAAACGGCCTTTCTTAAAAAAGAATATTTAAATAGTCAGGGAATCAATAGAATCAATGACCGATGGAAAAAATAGAAAAGCTCCGGTATTTACGAATCTGTTTTTTATTTCACTCCAACTCCTGTGCATAAATGTTGATTGCACGTAATGCTTTCGAAATTTCCGTTGAGGTAATTCCTTGACATTCTATTCTTAATATTTTCTCCCAATTCTCAAGGTCTACGTTCCATTTATAGATTTGGGGACACAGGGTGAAAAGTGCCGAGATATGTTTTATATCTCGTACATTTTTTACTGAAGTGCGGAAAATAAGTATTTGCTCTTCCATAATTACTATTTTATTTTTGTTCTGACCGCAAAGGTAAGTCAAAATAGCCTCTGATATAGAATTATTCGACGAACGCCCTGATAACTCATGACGAAACAAGTAATATAGGAGATAAACTTCGCATACTCAGAGATTTTACTTATATTTGTTCTTATAAATAAAATGTAAGTAAAAAACATGAGAAAACAACTATCAGTTACATTAGCTTGTTTCCTTCTTACTTCGGCTACGGCATTCGCTCAAAGCTGGAAACCTTATGAAAATACTGCGAAGGGAAAGACTTATGAAACATCCGATTGCGTGACATTACTGGATAGCACGCTGGTATCTGTCCAACCTACCGGACAAGGCTCGTTTGCTGTGTGCAAAGTGATTAAAGTGCAAACTCCGAAAGGGGCAGTAGCTAACCGGGTAATTAAATACGATTATGACCCTCTGACCGCTTATGCTGAATTCAAACGTGCGACCGTTTACCGTGCCAATGGGCAGGTTGACGAACTCGATGTAAAGAAAACCTGTGATTATGCCGCTCCTGCCCGGGCTATTTATTGGGGAGCGAGACAGATTATGCTCGAAATCGGTGCTTTACACCCCGGTGATATCGTGGATTATGAGATAGCTAAGAAAGGTTTTACTTATGCGTTGCTCGGAGCCGGAGATGAAGACGATTCACGTTTTATCCCGCCTATGCGCGGACAATTCTACGATATTGTTCCTTTTTGGAGTAGTGTCCCCATCGTGCGTAAAGTTTATAAAGTGGCTGTCCCCATGGAAAAAGAACTGCAATTCCAGTTCTATCAGGGTGAATGTGCTTCATCCATGCGTTATGAAGACAATAGCAAGGTGTACACTTTTACAATGGATAATGTGATGCCTTTCGTCAGAGAACCGAATATGGTAGACCTTTTTGATGCGGCTCCCAAACTGATGATGTCTTCTACTCCCCAATGGAAAGACAAGTCCTTGTGGTTCAATAAAGTGAATGAAGATTATGGCAGTTTTGCCCCACTGCCCGAAGCACAGAAAAAAGTGGACGAACTGATAAAAGGCAAGAAAACCGAGATGGAAAAGATTGCCGTGCTGACTCATTGGGTGGCAGATAATATCCGTTATTCCGGCATATCCATGGGAAAAGGAGAGGGATTCACACTTCACAATACCCAAATGAATTATACCGACCGTTGCGGAGTCTGTAAAGACATAGCAGGCACACTGATTTCCTTCTTGCGTATGGCGGGTTTCGAAGCCTATCCGGCTATGACAATGGCGGGCAGCCGTGTGGAGAGTATTCCTGCCGACCATTTTAATCATTGTGTGGCAGTGGTGAAATTGAGTAACGGAACGTATATGCCACTTGACCCTACCTGGGTTCCTTTCTGCCGTGAACTGTGGAGCAGTGCCGAACAGCAGCAGAACTATCTGCCGGGTGTACCCGAAGGTTCTGATTTGTGTATCACTCCGGTTTCAGCTCCCGAAAATCATTATATGCGTATCAAAGCCGACAACCGCTTGGATGCGGACGGTACTCTGCGTGGTACTTTTACTCTTACCGCCGAGGGACAGAGTGACAGCAATATCCGCCGCATCTTTACTACCGGATTTCAGAGCGAATGGAAAAATACAATGGAAAGACAGCTCTTAGCCATATCTCCAAAAGCCAAATTGTTGAGTGTAGACTACGGTAAGAATCCTAAAGACTATCAGGCGGCACCTATTAAAATCACCTTCCGTTATGAAATACCTGACTATGCATTAAAAGGAGAGAAAGAGATGTTTTTCCGTCCATTGGTGATGAATAACCTTTATAATCAGGTACGTTCTTACTTGCGTATCGACACTTCGTTGAAAGAACGTAAGTATGGTTTCAAAGATGGCTGTTCGCGTCTGGTCGAACTGGATGAAACGATTCTGCTTCCGGCAGGATACAAACTGGCGAATGCCAACAAGAATGAAACAATGCAAGGTACGGGAGCTGATTTTGAAGGTTCATTGGTACAGCAAGGAAACAAAGTGTTGCTTCACAACAAACTAGCCTTGAAGAAACGTGTCTATGAAGCTTCCGACTGGGATAGTTTCCGTAATGCAGTGAATGCCCACAAGGCATATGGTGAATATTTAGTGATTAAAAAGTAGAGCAGAATGAAAAATATACATTATTATATAATTACACTGGTAGTACTACTGCTTACAGTAGCTTCGGTGAAAGCGGCATCCGAAGCCGAATTCGGGAAATTGCACAAAACTTACATCTTGCATGCTGATGGTAGCCAGGAGATGCGTGTACAAAAGGAACTGACACTATTTACCCATGCAGCAATGAATCGTCTGTATGGTGAAAGTTTTATTATTTATAATCCGGAGTTTCAGGAATTGAAGATTCACGAATCTTACACCCGTCAGAAAGACGGCAATATTGTAAAGACACCCGAAAATGCGTTTGTGGAAGTACTTCCCTCTGCGGCAGCCGATGCTCCGGCATATAATGGTTTGAAAGAAATGGTCGTAGTCCATACCGGATTGGAGTTGGGAGCTACTATTTATCTGGATTACTCTGTTATTACCCGCCCGGGCTATCTACCCGAACTGGACGTGTGCGAGCAGGTGGAAGAACTTTCTCCAATCAAAGAATATGTACTTTCATTGTCAGTGCCCGAAAGTAAACCTTTGCATTATGAATTATTGAATGGAAAGACTGCTCCGGCAGTGAAAACTGAGGGTGGTGTAAAAACAGTGATCTGGACATTGAAGAATGTGCAACCACGTCCTTATATGCTTGACGTTTCTTTGGCGGCAGGCAATGTGCAGGCTATTGTGGCTTCTACTTACGCTTCAAAAGCCGATGCCTTGAAAGTGATTAAACAACAACTCGAGAGTAACGGAAAGGAAGTTTCAGAATTGGCAAAGAAACTGACTGCCAACGCACAAAGTCCGGAGCAAAAAACAAAACAACTCACTGCTTACGTACAAGGATTAGGAAACAGCCGTTTGTCATTGTCGCAAACCGGATACCGTTTGCGTCCGGCTGCCGAAGTGATTCGCTCGGCTTATGGGACGGAAGCGGAGAAAGCGGCTTTGTTGGCTGCCTTGCAGCAAGCAAGCGGTATTCAAACTGAAATAAAGGCTGTTTTTCCTAAAACTGTGAATAAGGATGCAGCAGGACTTGCTACTGTCAGCAAACTGTTTGTTACTGATAATGCAGTTGCTGATATACAGGATTTTGTTTCTGTTGTCAATATGGATGCCCAGCCGGTAGTCTTAGAAACGGTTTCCCATGTGATTTCGCAAACCGACACATTGCGGGTGACTGCAAAAATCGGAAAAGCTTTGGAAGCAGGTTACCGGAGATTCGAACTGCCCCAGGCGCGGAGCGGCTGGGCTGCTTATGAAGGACGTTCAACAACTATGAATACAACTCGTCCGGTTAATCTGCTATTGCGATATTTACCCGATGAAACTTATACTTGTATTGTGAAAGTTACCGATGGGATGAAACCGATAGTGTTACCGACTGATAAAAAGATTGAGAATTCTGTCGGTAGCATGGAAGTTACAGTGAAAAGAACAGCAGATGAAATAGAGATTGTCCGTACCTTGAAACTGAAAAAGCAATTGATAACTCCGGCAAAATATCCGGCATATTATCGTTTGATGTCGGAATGGATGGATGCTGATAAAAGTACTTTGCTCTTTCAAGTTGCAAAGTAGTATTATGGAGTGAAATAAAAATGGATGATAAACAGGAATAAATAGGAAGCGAAAATATGGTGTTGTAGAGTTTGGCTGAAAAAGGCTTGTTGAGAATGTGGCCGCTTATAGATATGCAATAGAGAAAATGTCGAAAAAAATGAGGGCGGAGACTATGAAGAAATAGTCTCCGCCCTCATTGTCGAAGGAAGTATTAAGGAAATTTTTACAACAATGGCATTTCTACTCTTGTCACTTGTTCCTCTTCAGGTATATCGGGACCGGTATAGTAATATTCGATAGATGTTCCCGAAGCCTTGTAACCATTGGTCTTTATCCATTCCATCATTTCATTGTACAGGGTAGCCAACTCGGCATAAGTTCCTCTATGCAGACAGGAAACTATTTTTCTTTCCGGTATTATTATAGATTGTATCCCCTCTTTGCCCTGTAATTCTTTGGTTGATTTAAGACCGATAATCATTCTGATATTCTGTTCAGTTAAACTTTCAAAGTCAGGATATTGAACGTAGGGAATATCTGTTGTGACTTCTCCCTGTTCTTTAAATAAAGAGTCTATCTTTATGAAATTTTTTCCGATAGCTTTCGACATTCCCTTCATATCTGTCCGTACTTCAACTGTCAAAGCGAATTGTTCCGGTTGTTTCAATAGCATGATTTCTGAAATCTTTCCCATAATAGATTGTTTTTGAGTGTTGATAACTTATTATTTCTTTACGACCGGAATATAAATGTCAGTAATTAATTCCGTTTTGAGAGTGGAATCAGGATGATTCATATACATCTCAAAGCTAAAGGGACTTTGAGGACGATACTTACTTTTCGGAAACCATTCTTCGTAAATTCTCCGGTAGAATTTGTGCAATAGAGAATAATCTCCAGTATGCCTGAATATTGCATAGCGACCACCGGGGATTTCCATGATTCCCGGTTGAGAGTCATGTGTCATGTTATTATCTGTCGTTACTCCGAGATAGAAGCGGCATTTATCCATAGGAGTAATGGATGGGTCGTCCATACTGACACTGACAAATTTATAATTCGATTTACTTTCATTATACTGCCTGGCATAATTTATCAGCCTGTTCCATATTAATTTATATCGGAGCTCATCCTTATATTTTTCACCGACTTCAATATAGAATATTTTCATAGGCTGAATCGACCAAATTTCAGGGACAATAACCGTATGCTGTTCGTTATGCATCGGCTTGTATTCTTCCCTATATTGAGAAGTCGTTATTTTGAAATGCTTCTTGAAAGCTTTGGCAAGACTAAACTTTGTCTGATAGTTTGTCTGCTCCAAAATTTGGTTGATTGTAAAGTCAGTAGATACTAATAAATGTGCTATATGTTCAAGTCGTAACCGTTGTATATAGCTTCCTATATTTTCTCCGCTAATGGTCTGAAACACCCTTCTAAAGTGATATTTGGAAAGTCCGCTCATGTCACTTAGCATATCTGTATCCAAAGAATCGAATAAGTGATTATTGATATGAACGATAATATCCTGAATCTTCTGATGGTGAATGTTACTGGTTTCCAACTTCTGTTTCCATCGTTTCAGTTTAGGTAAACGTCCGTTAAGTATAATCCTCAACTCTTCCGGTGAATATGTGGTATTTGCATATTCATTGTACTTGTCGGTGTATTTTATCCAAATATTAATCATCTCCGACATCGGAATATCGACGATATATTTTCCGTCTTTCAGGCAATAATAGCAATATTCGTCACTTCGCGAACCATCGGAGTTGGTACCCAGATATTTCTCTACATCAAATCGTAAAGGCATCCCGCAACTTTGACAATACTTCTTGCTTATTTCTGATTCAATCATTTATCGGTTCGGTTTTCGTTTGATAGACAGAAGTCGCTCCATATCACTGAATAAACTGGCATCTTTTAGTTCGAACATAATCCATTTCCCATCATGAAAAGTGGTCGCTTCATCATATGTCTTCAGTGTTTCATAGGAAAAGGCTTCTCGCTGTAATTCAAATTTGGCACGTTCATCTTTGCCTAAAATGACCATGAAACCAAGAGTCTGCTCTCTGACATATAGAGCGCAAAGCGTTTTTCCTCCTTTGCGATATTTATATTCGTACTTCCAGGCTTTTCCGCCATGATTCCACAATTGTTCCATATTGTACTTCTGTTCAATAAGTTGACAAAGTGAAGACCATACATTATAAAGTTCTTTACCTATCAGGTTTTCCAGCATTTCGGGAGTGGGAATCTGCAAAGTCTCTTTCATGGCATCTATATTTAATTTTAATTATCAATATCACAAAGATAGACTGATTTTTCGATAGATGGTTGTCCAATATAGCTGTCTTTCGTGTAATTTCGTTTATCAGGTTGTTGCATAATGCTGAATGGATAAACTGCCATCATACTCTTTATATTTTGCGCCTTTGTATATCTTGACTAGCTTGTTGCCATATTCAATAATCATGTATTTGATAAATGGCGCATGCCGAATTTGTCTATAGATGCATCATTAAAAATAAAAAAGTATGCATATGTTTGCTTGATGCAGTAATAATTAATTTTCCAGTGCTATTGATTACTCCAATATAAGTTCTATAACCGGTAACTCGACATTTGGGCGTTCTACAGGTA
>ERZ791802.131-NODE-131-length-91700-cov-11.590169_pt1 | contig 91700 bp, 56 predicted proteins | sample MGYA00510308_ERZ791802 | MGnify/ENA primary metagenome ERZ791802 (study PRJEB30046, sample SAMN00792028) | human gut metagenome | study: EMG produced TPA metagenomics assembly of the A metagenome-wide association study of gut microbiota in type 2...
CCCAGAATGCCCGCATCCCTTTTAAAGACGTAGCAGCCGAATGTGGAGTGTCACGTGCAGCCATTCACCAACGTGTGCAAAGACTGATTGACCTAGGTGTCATTGTAGGCTCAGGTTACCATGTTAATCCGAAATCCCTTGGCTACAGAACTTGTACCTATGTCGGTATCAAGCTGGAAAAAGGCTCTATGTACAAATCTGTTGTGGCAGAACTTCAAAAAATTCCCGAAATTGTGGAATGTCACTTCACCACAGGCCCGTACACCATGCTGACCAAGTTATACGCATGTGACAACGAGCACCTGATGGATTTGCTGAACAACAAAATGCAAGAGATACCGGGCGTAGTAGCTACCGAGACGTTGATTTCTCTGGAGCAGAGCATCAAGAAAGAAATTCCTATTCGCGTAGAGAAATAAGCGTATCATGGAATTTCTAAATGAATATCACCTTGCAGGATTATTCATCGGAATTTGCACCTTTTTGATTATCGGCCTTTTTCACCCTGTCGTGGTAAAGGCCGAATATTATTGGGGCACAAAATGCTGGTGGATATTTCTGATACTTGGCATAGCCGGAGTAATAGCTTCATTAAGCATTGATAATGTGATACTGTCTTCCTTGCTTGGTGTTTTCGCTTTCTCTTCCTTTTGGACGATCAAAGAGGTCTTTGAACAGGAAGAACGGGTAAAAAAAGGCTGGTTTCCCAAGAACCCGAAACGAAAATATAAGTTTTGAGAACAAAGAATAGCAGTTTTTTATCGAAAGGATTTGCATAATTCGACAGAAAATACTACTTTTGTCACCGCATCCAACAAATGGATACATCGGACTTGTAGCTCAGTTGGTTAGAGCAACAGACTCATAATCTGGAGGTCCCTGGTTCAAGCCCAGGCTGGTCCACGAAAAGCTCCTGTAAGTGAAACACTTACAGGAGCTTTTCTTTTATGCAATCCTATTCAATTCTTTTTTACCCTAATACCTATTAATATTGACTGAAAAGCTATAGTTAAAGTTTAACGGAAGTCTTTCAACTCTTCCTGCAATTTCTGGCGAGTAAAGAAGATACGGCTCTTTACTGTTCCCAATGGAAGATTCAGTTTATCTGCAATCTCTCGATATTTGAATCCGGCTACATGCATAGCAAACGGTACTCTATATTCTTTAGGCAAAGCGTTGACTACACGGCGCATCTCTTTTAGGTCATAAGCACTTTCTGTACTTTCATATGCGGAGTCCTGCGGCAGGTTGATATGATAAAGATTATCAGTCTGATCAACAAATGTCTGATCGCGTACAACCTTACGATAATTATTAATAAAGATGTTACGCATGATCGTGTACATCCATCCTTTAAAATTTGTGTCAGGGGTATATTTATCTTCGTTGTCCAATGCCTTTAATGAGGTTTCTTGTAACAGATCGTTTGCTTCTTCACGATCGGTCGTCAGTTTATATGCGAAACGAAGTAATTCTTCCTGTACTCCTACCAGGTCTTTTTTGAAGCTTAAACTTTTCATATGCGTTACTTTTAATGTGTAAATACTCGTCGTAATAATTTTGATGGTGCAAGTTTACGGGATTTCAACAGAAGTGACAGGTTAAGAACAAACATTGTTTAGGGGAAAATCTATCAGCGGATAGTTTTTAGGTCATTTTAGATAGATTTTAGGTGGTATTTGGGTGGTTTCGGAATAAAAAAAATCCCATTTTGATGTCACACCTGACTCAAAATGGGATAACACAAACAAAACAAACAATATTAGCGATTTTCACAAACAGCTGTACCTTATATTTTAAAATTCATAAGACTTATTTAGATTATGTCGCCAAAACATTTTTATAGGAACAAAAGTATTACTTTATTGCAATATGAGACACAGGATTTAAGAATAGTTATAAAGAATAATTGTTTTATGTGTAAATAATGGTATCAGGATATAAAGAATTATTTTTAATACCTGTTTATAACAATCCATAACAGGCTCATTTCTTGAAAGTTTCTTCTTTTTCAGCGTTTGAGTAAGATAATTCCCGCATAACTTCTTTCCTTACAAGAAATAAATTTCTATATTTGGGCAATAAGCAACCAAATACCTATTTATTCAACTATGGCTGATACAATCTCTTATCAATATGCCGCTCCTTCCGCATTGCAACGCTCTGCCGACCAGGACGAACTATTCCTCGCCAAATACAGCGAAATTGAGAAAAAAGACGCTCCCTGTTTCTTCTGGGGGAAGTTGACACAACCTTATATGACAGCACGCTGTCTCATAGCCTTATCCAACGTAGTGCAGTCCAGTTTTAATCTGACACCTGCCCAACTTTCGATGCTGAAAGACCCGATTGTGACAGCAGGCAACAACCGTCTGCGCTTTGAAGGCTTTTCCAACTGTGCAGGCGTATATGCCAGAGTCGATGTGCTCCCCGATGGGCACGACGGGGAATTTCTGGAGAATGGAACAACGAATGTAGACTTCAATGCAGGGATGATTTCCGCTTTAGGGAGTATCGGCAGGCAAGAGAAAGTGGTGATGTCAGTCGGCCCGAAAGAAGTGGGACTATATAATAAAGGTGAAAAAGTGATAGAACGCAAAGTCCCTCTCCCCGTGAAATGGATAAAGGGACTGACTACGGTACAAATCTATCAATCCGCAGCCGAACGGCTCTATTCTTTCAACCGCATACAGACTTTGCAACTCTTTCAGACTCTACCAAAAAGTACCGTAAAATGCGACTATTATTTAGTAGTCCGCGGTCAAAAACCCGCCTTTTCACCGGTGAAAAGTCTGAATTCCGTATGTATCGGCGGACTTCATCGCTTGCGGTTGCTTGAGCCTTTACTTCCGTTCGCTGACGAGTTAAGAGTCTTTGTCCACCCCACCATGCAATCGACCACCTGGCAACTCTACTTCGGCCCGGTTCGTTTCAGCCTTTCTCTATCGCGGGAATGCTGGCGCGGTTTCTCCGGAGAAGGAGCCGCTTTGGATGCCCTGCTCGAAGACATTCCGGAAAGATGGATAGAAGCCATGGACAAATACAGCTATGCCAATCAACAGTTCAATCCTACTCTTTTTGCTATTGAGGAACATATCGACCTGGATAGGGTGGATTCCCTTTCGGCACGATTGGCGGCTATGGGACTGCTGGGGTTCGATTTGGATGAAAACAGTTTCTTTTATCGCCGTCTGCCTTTCAAGACCGAACGGATTATGAGTCTCAATCCCCGGATGATAGCTGCGGAGAAACTCCTGGAAGAAGGGAAAGTCGAAGTTATATCCAATGACGGAAACCGGGTGGAAGCCCGTATCGCAGGCAGCGGCGGAGTAAGACATACCGTCATTTTAGACAGAGAGAACGAAAAAGAGCGTTGTACTTGTACCTGGTTCAGCAGTAACCAAGGCGAACGGGGAGCTTGCAAACACATTTTAGCAGTAAAGAAATCAGCACAATGGAAGAATTAAAACATGAATTGGAGAAGCTGTCCAAGGCTTACAAAGATACTCCGGAGAAAGAGGAAAAAGTATTGATTCCTTTTATCAAGAAATTATTGGAACTCCCGATGAAAGAGCGGCGCAAGTTACTACCCGTCATACGGGACTTACAATGGATAAAAGGCAAGTTTTCAGGTTTCAGCAGTCAGACGTTTTGCAGCCATGACAGGGCGCGTTTCCTGGCGGCCGTCCAATTCGTATGTGCCAACAAGAAAGAAATGGATATGGCATACAATATAAACTTCGACCTGATATGCAAACTACTTCCACTCTATTGCCCCACCTGGCTCACAGACTTTATCAACGATGACAAAAGCTGGAACAATTTCGGTCTTGGCTACGAAGAGCTCATATCACTCATGGATATGGGGTATCTCAAGGAACTTGCTCCGAGCCGTATTGCACACGTACTCCCCGGATGTATCCGTATAGCAACTGGTGACCCGAAAAAGAAGGATTCTTTCGACAGCAATTTGTTACTCAAACGCGACATCATACTGAAAGAACATATATGGGCTATTTTTGAACACGACTCCTCCGTCAGTTATCAGGACGAGAGCGCCAAGAACGCCTACAAAGAAGGAATCACGACACGGGACGAAAGTATCAGCACCGCTCTCTACCGTTTCTCCCTTGACGGGCATATGGACAGAAACCGTTTACTGAAAGAAACACTCGCCACATTCCACCGGAACTTTAAGAAAGACATGGCAGGATGGTTTGCCGGATTCTTCGAGACGTTGCAACCCACCACCGACGAACTGTTATCCTTGCAAGAAGAGATGATGCAAGTATTCACCTCTTCCTACACAAAACCGGTAAATGTAATGCTGCAACAATTCAAGAAGATTGCGGCTGAAAAAGGATTCTGCTATCAGGAGTTCGTAGAACGGGCAACCACTCTTTTCTTTTCGAGCCCCAAAAACTCGCTGCTCACCATTCATGCCATCTTCGAGAAAATCGCCGCGCAGCACCCCGAAATGAGAGAAACATGCTGCATCACCCTCTGCCAGTTGTTCCTGAAGAAAGACGAAAGCCTGCAAAAGAAAGCCGCCGGATTTATCGCAAAATATGGTGACGCTTCCTCATCTGTTCTTCAAGAAACGCTGCAAGCTTATCAACCGGAAATGTTTCAAAGCGTGCAAACAACTATCGCCACTTTCAATACACAATCCATAGGCAAGACAAACAACACAGAAACAGCCTACATAGAAGCTGTAAATACAGAAACAACCACAACAGCCGCAGATTTACCTTCCGAGGAACCATCTACGGAAACCATCCGCATTTGCCGGGAAGACAACCGCATCCCGTATCCTGCCAACAAAGAAGATTTCCTGTTCCAGCTCAGCCGCTTGTTCGACATGGAAGAGAGCTGGGAGACGGACACCACGATTGCGGCCATCATCGCTTTCCATCCCCAACTGGACGAAGAAGATTTCAGTCGGATGGAGCCCATATTCCAACGGGCAGCGAACATCGTAGCCAGCAGTTGGATGCCCTACGAAGACCTTCTTGCCACCTTCCTGCTGGAGTACCAACGTTTATGGGCACAGGCAGACACTACTCCCCAGGGATTCCTGCGCAATATGTTCACCCGCCTGGAAGAAAAGCTAAAAGGAATAGATTCAAACAGGGGCGCTTATGACGAACGCGCCTTCAAACGACTTGCCGACTGGAAACCGGGTTACAGTAACGCAACCTGCTTTATCCCTTTCAAAAAGCTATGGATAGACGTCATCTGCCGAATCAAAGACGGCAATACGCTTCCCCTGCTTTCTGCTCCGACCCACACTCCGGCATACATACAGGCTACAGAACTTATACAGCGGCTTGCCGCCTATCAGAAAGCAGGCACAAAGCCCAATACATGGGATTTCCAACTGGCTATCGCCCGCTGTGCCATGGAAGACAAAGAAGCAGCCATCGCCACTGCCCGGCAATTATTGAAAGACGAGTACCTGCATCTTTTCCTCTTCCTGCTGAATGAAGACACTCAACCCGAGCCGCCCTACAACCATCAGCCCGCGTGGATAACGGCCGAACTAGTAAAAAGCCCGGAAACAGAATTCAAAGCATTCAAATCCTTCTCCTGTAACACATTACCCCACAATTATCTGTCAGGGGATTACGGATGGAAAGAACCGAAACCGAAAGAGAATGCATACGAGACAGACAAACACTTGCAACTGGAGTTCTACAAATGGCACGAATATGCCGAGCGAAACAGTCATCAATTATGGCAGGAACATCTGATTATCAACAGTAAATACAACATGGATGATTCCCGCTACATGGAACCGCTGCTATGCTGCTTTCCCAACCGTCCGGAGCCGTTAATCGCACAAATCATCACCTGCTATATGTCTTTCGGCACTCCACAGGAAGACAGCAAACGCAGCATTGCCCACGCTCTGCGCATGCTTCTCTCCTTCCATTGCCCGCTCAGGGAAATGAGTTTGCTGTTACTAGGCGGCTCACTGCTCTTTGCTGACAAAACAGTCCGTTCCTATGCAGCAGAATTATGGGTGGAAGGGCTCACTGCCGGAAGAATAAACAACCGCCGTGTAGGAGAAATCCTCGCCCGCCTTGTCTGCATGGAACTTGCACCGCTGAAACGCTTCACCACACAAGTGTACGAAAGCATGTACAAGCGAAGCAACTTCCACAACCGCCAACTGGAAGAACTGCTCACCGTATTTATCTGTGGATTGCCCGACAAACCCGTCACCGGACTCAAACAGCTACTCGAACTCCACCTCGAACTGCTGTCCAACAACCACAGTAAAGTTACGGACGAACAACTCCGCCAACGCCTGCAGGAGTGGGCGGCAAGCAGCAACCTGAAGAAAGTAATAACCACACTGAACAACCTCTAAAAATCCCTACGATTATGACCATAGAAGAACGCCTCAACGAAATAGTAGAAAAACAACAGGGTGATGCCATCATCCCCTTTCTGCAAGGATTAACGCAGGAAGAACGAAGAAGTCTCGTCCCCTGCCTCAACAAACAGGAAGAGCATTATAATAAGTTTGTCCAGCTAGAGCCAAACACATACGGTACACGCGCCACTCCCGAACAACATCGTATCCTCAACCTTACCGCCCTCGTCATCTATTCTCAGAAAGAATATAGCAAATACTATTGGAGTATAAATGTCGAACGGCTGAATGAATTGATTTCGTGGCACATCCCTTCCTGGCTGAATACCTTCTTCAAAGAAGGTGAAGGAAAAGATTCCCGCGGCTTCTATAATATGGATTATGAGATACTAATGGACTGGTTGGAGCAGGGAGTCCTCAAAGTCTCTCCCACTCCGCAGACCATAGCAGGCTATCTGGTAAGCTATATCAACACCACTGCCATATTGCAAAAACGGGAAATTACACTGAAAGAGCACATTTGGTACCTCTTTGAATACGACTGCGGCCAAAACTGGATGGATAGCCGAAATGGCGGTTCCCCCTACTATCCCTACAGATACCTCATCGAAAATGGACTGCTGAACCGTATGCGCGTACTGAAAGAATCCCTGCTTGCCGTCAACCGGAACATGAATAAAAACCTGTGCAGTTGGTTTGCCGGCATGTTCGAAGCACTCGCTCCCAGCGTAGAGGAACAATTGGAGTTACAACCGGAACTATTTGCCGTCCTGTCGTGCCCCCACAGCCGTCCGACAAATATCATACTCAAATTGCTGAAGAACCTGTGCAGTCACCCCCAATTCCCGACAGAAGAATTTCTGAACCAGACTTCCGTCCTGTTTGCTTCGGACGTAAAGGCAGTCCATCAAAATACATTGGCCATCCTCAACAAGCTGGCGAAAGAAAGAAAAGAATACCGCGACGCCATCTGCTGTGCCGCCGCACAAGGGCTAATGAGCCGTGAAGAATCTATCCAAAGTAAAATAGTAAAACTGATTCAGACCTACGGAGACACAGAATCGGCAACATTGAAAGAAGCCCTTTCCGTTTATGTAGATACCATGTTGACCGGCATCAAACAAGAATTGAAACCTTATCTGGAAGGTAGCTCCTCTGACATCACCCCTGCAAACCCGACAACCAACAATGCTTCCTTTATCAGTGAATCCTATGAGCCTATCCCGCCCATCATCAGCGAAGAGAACCGGATACCGGAAATCACCTCTACCGAAGACCTGATATTTTTAGCCAGCCAAGTGTTGGAAGTAAACGAAGTGTATCACTTCGAACAATTTATCAGTTCGCTGATACAATGGGACGACCAACTGGAAGCCGGGCAAGTCCCCCAATGGACGCCCATTTTTCAACGTGCCTATAAACTAATTCTAAGCGGTGGAAATTCCCGCACCGGTATATTGGACGATATGATGGCAACTTTCCTTGTCGACTATTCAAAGTTACTAATCAGACGCTTCCCTGAAGAAGGGAAAGAGCTGAAAGTCCTGCACGAGAAAATGGTGCAGAAAGATGAAGTACAACGAGGACATTGGGGATTCTGCAATTTACAATCGCTTACCATCCGAAAAAAAAGAAATAAACAAATAGAGCACCGCGTGCACAGGCAATTACTATGTCATACCTTAGATATGCTTGAAAGCAACAAACCCCGTCTGCCGTTGCTTTCCACGCCTACGCATATGCCCATGTTTATCGACCCGGCAATCCTCATACAAAGATTGAAACAATATCAACAGGCAGATGTCGAGCCTAATAGTCAGGATATGCAAATAGCACTGTCGCGTACGGTACTGGATGAAACCACCGCTCAACTACTCTCCACCATCACTCAGGAACTGGAAGGAGAATACCGGAATCTGCTTCTCTTCCTGTTCGGAGAGAAAGAGTCTGCGCCCCAGTCCCCCTTTACGCATCCGGCATGGTGGATGACAGCAGGACTTATCAAATCACCGGAAACGGCCTATCCCGAATTTAAGGACTTCCCCTACAACGAAAGTCCACGTGAATTTCTGACTGGAAACTTCGCATGGAAAACGTATCTGGAATCTCATTCATATATAGATTACACCAAGAAAGTGGTAGAATGGACTTCCTCTACAATCAGCATTCATCTTCCGGAAGGACAGAACGTCCGAATCATCAATAAAGGGAAATATAACGAGAGAGCAGAGTATCACCCGCGCACTCCACATCCGTTGCTGGTAGAAATATATTATCCTCAGGGACAGTATTTCGACGAAATATCAAAAGATTTGCCGCGTCTGTTATGGCTGGCACCCAATACGCCGGAGCCATTATTAGCATGGTGCATCTGCCAAGCGATATACGACCCGATGTTAAATGAAGTAAGAGAGGTCAACGTGACCCGGACTACGATAGCAACATTCCACCAGTTCAGGCACACATGGCATGAGATTTCTTATCTTCTGGAAGCCAGTTGTATGTTAGTGGCCGACAAAACCAGTCGTGCCTATGCTGCCGAAATATGGATAGAACGTGCAAACACAGGATGCATAGACAGCTCACGCATAGGCAGGGTTCTAGGCTCGCACCAATGCACTGGATGGGGCCCTCTGAAAAGATTAACCGACCTGATACAGCAACAGATGATGAACGTCAGTCCGCTGCACAACCGGGAACTGGAAAAACTACTGACCGCAATGCTTGCAGAACTTCCTGAAAAGCCTATCAAGGATTTAAAGAAACTATTGGAAATCTATGCGGAAATTCTTTCTATCAATAACAGCAAAGCGGAAGATGAACGTGTCTTGCGTCTGCTGGATGTATGGAAAGGAGTAGCCAACCTGAAAAAAGCAGTTATGAATATCAAATGCTAAAAGCAAAAAAGAGTACCTTTGCCACCGAAAAAACAAAAGTACAATGAGATTTTTGAAACACTGTCTGCCTGCTTTTTGTGTTCTGCTGATGTGGTGTTCCTGTATTTCCGGGACAAAGGAAGGAAAGGATTCAACAAAAGCAGGGACTGAATATATAGATACCGTACAAGTCTGTGAAGCCGTCCTTCCCGCCCCGCAACCGGAGAAAAGTCCGATGGCTCGCTATATGGACTCTTTAGGACTGGTAGACGTGACCGAACTTGACAGCAGTCTTGCCGTGAAGCTGATGTACACACAAGCGGATAATTTCACAGGAGAGGTTCTTTACGATGATTTATCGGAAGCCTATCTGCATCCGGATGCGGCACACGCTCTTGTAAAAGCACAAAGAGCATTGAAAAAGCTGCATCCGTCGTATAGTCTCCTTATTTATGATGCCGCACGCCCGATGTCCGTACAAAAAAAGATGTGGAATGTAGTGAAGGGAACAGCTAAATACAAATACGTCTCCAATCCGAACCGTGGCGGTGGGCTCCACAATTACGGACTGGCAGTAGATATCAGTATCCAGGACTCTTTAGGCCAACCACTGCCCATGGGAACGAAAGTAGACCACCTGGGTGCAGAAGCTCATATCACACAGGAAAGCGAACTGGTACGTAACGGAAAAATGAGTGAAACAGAACGGCAGAACCGGATACTGCTGCGAAAAGTAATGAAAGAAGCCGGATTCCGTGCATTGCCCAGTGAATGGTGGCACTTCAACTTTTGCAGCCGGGACGTAGCCAGACAGAAATATAAGGTAATACCCTAGATAACATAACAATACGCATATGCAAATCTCTCCCGAAACCCAACAATTCATTCGCGAACACCAGTCGGACGATATACGTGCCTTAGCCTTACAAGCTAAAAAGTATCCGAATGTAGATATGCCGACTGCCATCACCCAGATAGCCGGACGACAGACCGCCGCCGAGAAAATCCCATCGTGGAAGGAGATAGAAGATATATGGTATCCGAAACATTTGTCATTGGAACAATGCTCTTCGGAAATCACCGCCCGCTACAAAGCAAGTCTCCTGCAAGGTGAATCTTTGACCGACCTTACCGCAGGATTCGGAATAGACTGTTCTTTCCTTGCTGACGGATTCAAATCAGCCACCTACGTAGAACGTCAGAAAGAACTTTGCGAAATAGCGGCACATAACTTTCCCATACTCAACCTGAACCATATTACCGTCAGGAATGAAGATGGCGTAGCCTACCTGCAAACAATGTCTCCCGTAGACTGCATCTTTCTCGACCCCGCCCGCCGCAACGAGCATGGCGGCAAAACCGTAGCCATCTCCGACTGCGAACCGGACGTAGCCGAGCTGGAAGAACTTTTACTAAGCAAAGCCAACCGGGTAATGGTCAAACTCTCCCCCATGCTCGACCTTTCATTGGCATTGAAAGAACTGCGACATACACAAGAAGTCCATATTCTGTCCGTCAATAACGAATGTAAAGAACTGCTGCTATTACTCGGACAAGAGTCGCCGGCAGAACAAAACCCACTGGAAGAAGTCCCAATCCACTGCGTAAACCTCTTCACAAAAGGAGTACAGGAAAAACAGCATTTCGTATTCACTCGCGAGCAAGAGCAGCGCAGTGAATGTATGTACACAGACACATTGGGAAGTTACCTGTATGAACCGAACACATCCCTCTTGAAAGCCGGAGCCTTCTGCAGTATTGCCGCAGCCTATCCTATAAAGAAGCTGCACCCCAACAGCCATCTTTACACTTCCGATGTCCTGATTACGGACTTTCCCGGAAGAGCGTTCCGTATCATCAACCAATGTAGTTTCAACAAAAAAGAAATAAAGGAAAGCCTGTCAGACCTTAAAAAGGCAAATATCACCGTCCGCAACTTTCCGGCTACCGTGGCTGAACTACGCAAACGCATCAACCTGGCAGAAGGGGGAGATACCTACCTATTTGCCAGCACATTAAATAATGGGCAAAAAATTCTGCTCCGATGTGAGAAAGCTTGAGATATTTACTACTTTTGTAACAAACTAACTATCTGAACTAATTTCACATGAATCAAGCACAACTAAAAACGGTTTTAATAATAATCGTGCTAGCCGCCTGCCATGGTACACTTTTCTCGCAGAGAAATTTCGAGAGACATGAATTCTCCTTCCATGCCGGATACGGTAATATGTTCAAAGGAACTCCCACACTGACCATGAGTACCCACAGTTACCAACGCAAGCTTGCACAAGGTGTCACCTGGGACGGACAGTACCACTTCCGCCCTCTCAAACGTTTCATCTTCGGGGCAGTCTATAACGGATTCTCTTCCAAAGGCAGCCATCCCGAAGGAAAAGACCATTTATTGATTCATTTCATCAGTCCCCAAATCGGAATGTGCAACGCCAATACCAGGCATTGGCAGATTCGTGGGGGAGTAGGGCCCGGCGTACTCTTTTTACGGAACAACAGCGAGGTATTTGGCAAAACACGGAGAGTGAAAGCCAGAAGCATCGGTTTTCTAATCAACAGCAATGCCACCTACAAACTGACTTCCAACCTGGGACTCGGAGTAGGAGTGCAATACCTGTTCAGCGGACTTGTCAGGATGAAAACTCATTATCACGGAGAAACGACCATCGTCAGATTTGATGAAAACCATGACGCCAATCTTTCCCGCCTGAATCTCACTGCGGGATTATCTTATTATTTTTAACCTTAACTTCAATGAAAATGAAAAAATATATACTCATTCTTTTCTCTATTGTCAGCCTTTGGAGCTGTACAGAAGACAACACTGTCGATATCACAGTAATGCCGCCTGCCACAACCACAGGTGCCAACACATTCGGATGCCTTGTAGACGGCTGGATTTATGTGGGCGGACGATATCTGGGCTGGGCCCCTTCACCGCTATGGACGCACGATTCGTTCTTCTATTCCAAAAACGAAGAAGAGGATAAACTATCCGTTTCAGTCAGGACAAAGGAAGACGGTTTCTGCATAAAATTCACAATCTTAGCTCCCAAAGAAGGAGAAGAGTCCGTCATCACCAATGTAAAAGCCGGAGAGGAAGAACTGGAAGACGGGACAGCCTTTATAAGCCGCTTTGACACAAGCGCGAAAATAATCAGCGCGACATTCGGCAACGGCAGCAGTCTGACCAACGGACGTTTTGATGTTCATTACGCCACACCCGACAGTAATGAATATCAGTAAAAGCAACACACAACATCAGGTGTCTCTCTCCTGTAATGGAAGAGACTCCTTTATGGCTTTTCAGTAGTCTCCCCTTGTCCCGCCTTATTCACAGGATTACCGTTTCTCCAATCATCTTTAGGCATTGTCGTCGCATTTCCGTCCCGTACAGCCATGTAATGCGGTGACATGATTTCAATCCCCGCTTCATTGAATTTATCCTGTATATTCTGATGCAAGTCCGAATAAATTTGCGCCATCTTATCCGCCTCTTTGATATAGGCATTAATCTGATAGACCGGATACCAGTCACTCAAAGACGTTTCCAACACGAAGGGGCGCGGGTCGTCCACCACTCCGGGAGTATTCAACGCAGCATCAATCAATATCTGATTGACTTGCCGCCACGGAATGTCATATCCGATAGACACTTCCGAATGGATAATGAGTCCGTACTCGCGTGCCGAAGTGCTGTAATTCACGGTATGCGAAGACATGATAAACGAGTTGGGGACAGTGACCACCTCATTTTTCGGTGTACGGATGCGGGTGACAAGCGGTGTTTTCTCAATAATATCTCCGGTAGTATCGTTCAATTTAATCCGGTCGCCCATCTTGAACGGACGCATATAGGTAATCACCAGTCCGGCAATGATATTACCGATAACCGTGCTTGAACCGAGCGAAACAATCAATCCGACAAAAACGGAGATTCCCTGGAACACACCGGAACTAGCCCCCGGCAAATAAGGGTAAATCATCGCAATCATAAATGCATAGAGCAGGAAACGGATGATATGGAAAGTCGGCATCGCCCAGTCCGGATAGAAACCGTTGATTTTGAGACGTCCAGCTTCCACTTCACGCGCCAGATAAAGTACCAGACGCACCAGATACTTCACCGCATACCAAATAACAATAATAGTAAACAACTTGGGAATATAATCCACGATACCTATAAAAATATTCTTAATCGGATTCCATATATATCCCAGCAAGCGATATGCCAGCCCTTCTGTCTGCGGAAATATGATAAAGATAAGAGGTACGGTAAACAACAGTTGCAATGCCATTAGGATATACCGCCCTACACTAGCGAGAAAGACCAGCAGATTGGCTTGCTTCTGTGTATCAAGCAATTCATATCCTTGAATGGAGACAGGCTTTATCTTCGTATCCTTCAAACGCAGGATGCGTGCTTTCACTTTACGGAACAACCAGTTCGTGAGACGGAAAAGTAAATACTGACCGACAATCACCAACACGAAATAAAGAATCCGCTTTACCATCCGCCAGATGCTATGTTCAGCCTTCATCTCATGCAGTTTGGAGACAACATTCTCCCGTCTCTCTTTGGCTAGAGAGTCGCGGGAAACCCCTTCCCACAATGCATCCTGGTCTGTGAGTGAAAGCAACACCTTATTGCCATACATCAAATCGGAGACAATATCCGAATGGTCGATAGAAACGGAATCGGGACGGAGATTGAAGCGTTTTCCCAGTTCCTCAACTGCCGCACCTGTCATTTGCGCCCGTTGCTGGGGAGTATATCCGCCACGTTTGGTAAAAAGATAGAATAAGGTATCGCCATCCGCCACTACAGGTATTCCCTTCGTGAACTGGCGCAAAGAATCAATGCGCTGTCGTTGCTGTGCGTATTTCACGGAATCGGCGGTAGCCATCTGGAGTTTCATTTGCTCCATCTCCATACGCATATTCGCTTCATTGAGCCGGGCTTCTTCCAATGTCTTTTGCAAATTTGCCACATAAGCCGAGTCCGAATCCCGCTTCAAGGCGGGATGTGTCTCGGCTATGGTATCTCCGGCAAATATCTTTTTAACAGCTTGTTCCAACTGTGCCTGCGCCCCCATTGCAAAGGAAGACACCAGCAACACCAGTACTAATCTTTTTATTCTATTTATTTCCATATCCTTTTATTCTCAGATAGTGAATGAAGGTTAATCTATTTTTTAATTAAAACAGAGCAAACATACGGATTGTTTTTGACATATCAACTCCCAAAATGATTATCTTTGCCACCAAACGGAAAAAATTATGAATATATTGTTTCTTATAGGAGGACTTATCCTCATTCTTTTAGGAGCTAACGGATTGACGGACGGCTCGGCTTCAGTAGCCAAACGCTTCCGCATCCCGCCCATCGTCATCGGACTTACCATTGTCGCATTCGGTACTTCCGCCCCGGAACTGACAGTCAGTGTCGCTTCCGCCCTCAAAGGCAGCGCGGACATTTCCATAGGCAATGTGGTGGGTAGTAATATCTTCAATACATTGATGATTGTAGGTTGCACCGCCCTGTTTGCCCCGATTGTCATCACCCGGAATACGCTAAGAAAGGAGATACCGCTCTGCATCCTTTCTTCTGTCGTCCTGTTGGTCTGTGCCAATGATGTCTTTCTTGACAAGGCTTCAGAAAACATCCTGAACAGAGTAGACGGTTTATTATTGCTTTGTTTTTTCGCCATCTTCATGGGATATACCTTCGCCATTGCCCGTACTCCGTCCACGCCTGTGGCAAGTGACGCTCAGCACCCCGCCCCTCCTGCCGAAGAAGATGACATCAAATTGCTTCCCTGGTGGAAATCCGTTCTTTATATTCTTGGCGGGCTCGCCGCACTTATTTATGGCGGGCAATTATTCGTCAATGGAGCCACCGGTATCGCCCGCAATCTAGGTGTAAGCGAATCCATTATCGGCCTGACACTGGTAGCCGCAGGAACTTCCCTGCCTGAACTTGCCACGTCCATCGTAGCGGCACTGAAGAAGAATCCCGAAATAGCCATCGGAAATGTGATCGGCAGCAATCTCTTTAATATCTTCTTCGTACTGGGATGCAGCGCCAGCATTACCCCGCTCCGCCTAAGCGGAATCACCAACTTCGACTTATTCACGCTGGTAGGTTCATGTGTCCTGCTTTGGTTCTTCGGGCTGTTCTTTGCCAAACGGACGATTACACGGATAGAGGGAAGTATCATGATACTTTGCTATGTGGCATATACAGTGGTGCTGATTTATAATACATAAAATTAAAAAAGCTTCCGGTAGTCATGCCGGAAGCTTTTTCATTCGTACTGACAAATTTAAAACGAACCTTATTCCACCTCAACATCAGTTAAGACATTCACGCCATATTTTCCATCTTCAGACACCCACCAGGTAGTATCGCCATTTGCGCAACGGATAGCATACCGGGGATTATATTTCAGCCTGTCCGACTCATCCGGTATCCACAAACCCAGTTTATACTCTCCGGGCACAACTGAATCCGGCAAATCAAGGGACAAACCGATGGAATGTGTCAATGATGTATAGGTAGTATCACCCGGTTGATACGGTTGCCAGTCCAACGGATTGGCTTCAGTCAGAAATTCCGTAACTTTTCCTTGATTATCAATCAATACAAAATAAACAGGGTGTTCTCCAAATACAGTAGCAAAGCCTCTGTTTACCAAGTTCAGTTTCAACTGATTTCCTTTTCCTGATTGCAGTTTATCGGGTAACTGAAGAGATTGCAACTCAATACGGTAACCCAAATGATCACGTATATAATCGAACATATTACGCTCAACTTTCGTTCCGTCCTGCTTTTGGAAATAACTGTCCGACACAGGCATATGATGCTGACGAAGGGAATCTTCCGTTATCATCGCTTTCTTCCAGACTATCATGGAATATTCGGGTGGATTATTCTCGTCAAATCTGTTATTGGGATGCTGTTCCTTATAATTATGGATAATGCTCAAGGAAGTATAATGCTGAAGGAACAGGCGTCTTGCCGCTTGCAGACCGTCAATAATCCATCCGGCAGAAGGGCTGTCAGGGTCTGCACCTACGCTCCAGAATCCCCAGGGAAGTTCTCCGTCCACTACGAGATAAGGCGATTCCGCCACAATCTGGTCGAACTTGGCAGTTCCTTCGTGCATATCGGCATCCCATCTGTCGGGACGTATGACAATAAAGTCATCGTGGAACGAAAGCCGTTTATATAATTCCGGTTTATCCTTCAGCAGGTTCTTGAATTCAGGAAGCCTCACTTGTACGTTTCTTTCTTCGGGGACTACTGAAAGCAGCTTTTCCAATACCGCAGCCTTTGTCTCTTCCGAGTTTTCCAATCCCTGGATAGAGCTATGCCATTCGCCCCATGCACCAATCATTCCGGCTTGCACTACCAAAATCAAGTCTTTATTCTTCTCCAAAAAAGGTTTCAACTGATCCAGATGTTCCAGTATCTGTTCTCCGGTCGGCCCTGCGGCAGCCCTTCCCATAAAATCCCTTTCATAGGCAAAACGCAACACAGCTTTCTTTCCCTGTTTCTGTAATTCGTCAAAATACGCCTGCATGGTTTGGAAATTCTCTTCTGACAATTTCTCACCTATCAGATAAGTGAGATAGAAATAACTTTGGGCAAGCGAGACACTATCCGCCACATACTTTTCCGACAGCTCCAGCAACTCTTTTGTAGGAGTATCTTTCTCATGCAGCACATCTACCGCCGTCTCCAGTCGGAATCCTCGTCCGGGATTATAGAGTCCGTTTTCACCATGCGTGTCATCTACACAGATTCCGCGAAACTCGACCGTCCGCCGGGAATCACCGCAACCGCTTGCCATCAAGGCAAACAAAGCAGCCATCACACTGCCATACATCCAATTCTTCTTCATAGTAATATTTCGTTTGCCGGCAAATATATAACAAATCGGGATATAACGCCCCGTTGCAAGTCATTTCGCACAGTAAAGTATCAGTTTCGGATAAAAAAAGCAAAAGTATTAGATAATGCTAAGATTGTATTTGTCCCGCCGACGGAATTGCCCTACCTTTGCCTTTGTCTCAAAAAAAAATTGTCTCAATAAAGAAAGTAATACATGAAAAAACAGAATTGGCTACTCTTGCTTATCATTCTCCTGCTTCCGGCAGAAAGTATCATCGCTAAAAAGAAAGCGGAAAAAAGCGACAGGGAAATCTGGTGTGAAGTAATGTACCGGATGGCTGTTCCCGTACTAAGCAACATGAGCGAAGGCCGGTTGAAACAGAACATGCTTGTAGAACTAAGCCCGACGTGGGACGGACGTAATAAGGATGTCACTTATATGGAATGTTTCGGACGGTTGATGGCGGGACTGGCTCCGTGGTTATCATTGCCGGATGATGACACTGCCGAAGGAGTCCGACGCAAACAGCTTCGGGAATGGGCTTTGAGCAGTTATAAACATGCTGTCGACCCTTCTTCAGCGGATTATCTGCTATGGCGTCAGGAAGGACAGACACTGGTCGATGCAGCCTATATCGCAGAGAGTTTTCTAAGGGGTTACGATGCCCTATGGCTTCCTCTGGACAGCCTGACCAAGCAGCGTTATATCAATGAATTTATCCAACTCAGACGAGTTGACCCGTCATACAGCAACTGGTTATTGTTCAGCGCAACTGTCGAATCGTTCCTTCGAAAAGCAGGTGCGCCCAGCGACACCTATCGTATCAGCTCCTCTTTACGAAAGATAGAAGAATGGTACGTAGGTGACGGCTGGTATTCCGATGGCCCCCACTTTGCGTTCGACTATTACAATAGTTTCGTGATACACCCCATGTATATAGAAGCCTTGGAGATATTCACCGAAGCCGGCAAACATAAAAAGATATGGAACATGCCCGGCTGCAATTACCACATAGCGATAGCACGGGCACAACGCTTCGGAATGATTCTCGAACGGCTTATCTCCCCGGAAGGAACACTGCCCGTCATCGGACGTTCCATCACTTATCGCACAGGCTCTTTGCAGACACTTGCATTACTTGCCTGGCGAAACTGGCTTCCCGAAGAACTGTCAAACGGGCAAGTACGTGCCGGCATGACAGCCGTCATCAAACGTATGTTTGGAAACAACCGCAATTTCAACGAAAAAGATTTCCTCACGCTAGGCTTCAACGGTTCGCAACCCGGCATCTCGGATTATTACACCAATAATGGAAGCTTATATATGGCTTCACTTGCTTTCCTGCCATTAGGTCTTCCCGCAAACGATCCCTTCTGGACAGATGCTTCACAGCCCTGGACTTCGAAAAAGGCATGGGATGGAGAGGACTTTCCGAGAGACCATTCTTATCATGAAGAGTAAGAAATAATCAGTTTCAAGAAAGAATCGTTTAATAACAGCCAACTCTTGACTTTTCCTTTTTTATTTCGTATCTTTGAAGAAATAAAAAAGAAGAAAAACAAGATGAATCATACAAATATCAAGACATAACGGAGTATCATCAAACATATATTTCCATATATAAAGGAATTGGAACGGGAGAAAATCAGCACTGATTTTCTCCCGTTTTGTATAGATAATTCACAAACAATCAAGAAATTCATCAAAAATAGTTTTTAATAAACTCGGATACCGTTTATAATAAACCCCTCAACTATTTATTAAAAACAACACTCGGGTTTATTATAAAACTGTAAAGATATTATCACTAGGAAGAAAGAGACTTATTCATATATGAACAAGTAAAGCCATAGAATAGTTAATATTGCATACAAACGGAGCATAATATTTTCCTTACAACACCGTCTTTTGAAAAAAAAGTATTAGCATCTGCTAATATTATATTTGCCTCTCTTTCAAAATAGTCCTACCTTTGCCTGTCAACAGCTACACGCTCTCGCCAAACAAACGAATAAAACATTAACCATTTAAATAAAAGTATCATGAATAAACAGATTTCATTAACACTACTTGCTACATTTGCCTTACTCTTCAGTCTCACCTTTTCCTGCAACGCCAAAGGAAAAGACAAAGCCAAACATGTTGTCCTCATCGGTCTGGACGGCTGGGGCGCATACAGTCTTCCGAAAGCGGATATGCCCAACGTAAAAAAACTGATGGAAGACGGCTCTTATACATTAAAGAAACGTTCGGCACTTCCTTCTTCAAGCGCCATCAACTGGGCATCCATGTTTATGGGAGCCGGGCCGGAACTTCACGGATATACCGAATGGGGCTCCAAAACACCCGAACTTCCGTCGCGTGTATTAAACAAGAACGGCATCTTCCCGACCGTATTCCAACTATTGCGTGACGCCCGTCCGGAAGCAGAAATCGGTTGTCTGTACGAATGGGAAGGAATCAAATATTTAGTGGACACCCTTTCTATGAGTTATCATTATCATGTGGCCGATTACAGCAAGACTCCTAAAGAATTGGGTGACATGGCATCCGCTTATATCAAGGAGAAGCATCCGGCTCTCGTTGCCATTTGTTATGACAGTCCCGACCATACCGGCCATACCGAGGGACATGACACTCCTGCATATTATGAGAAACTCAAAGAACTGGATACATACGTGGGCCAAATTGTCCAGGCAGTAAAAGACGCAGGAATCCTTGATGATACTATTTTCATATTGACTGCCGATCATGGTGGCATCAACAAAGGACATGGTGGAAAGACAATGCAGGAGATGGAAACTCCGTTCATCATTTCCGGCAAGAATATCAAGAAAGGGCTTCGGTTTGACGATGTAAGCATGATGCAATACGATGTAGCTTCTACAATAGCATCTATCTTCAACCTCGAACAACCGCAAGTCTGGATTGGCAGACCGATGAAGATTGTTTTCAAATAGTCTCACTCCGGGATTATTATATGTTGAAAAAGAAAAAAAGTTTTTTTAATACAAACCATTAATTAATAAACAATGAAATTCAGCAACGTAAGATTATTAGTAAAAGATTTCACCAAATGCTTCAGATTCTACACCGAACAGCTCGGATTAGAGCCAGCCTGGGGAGATGAAAATAGCGGATATGCCAATTTTAAGGTAGCCGACGGAATAGAAGGCTTCGCCCTTTTCAGTTCCGACAGTATGGCACCTTCGGTAGGCAATGCAGACAAGCAGCAGCCCGTTGCAATGCGCGAGAAAATGATGGTTTCATTCAGTGTGGATAACCTGGACGAAACCTTTGCCGCCCTAAAAGCAAAAGGCGTGACGTTTATTAGTGAACCTACGGATATGCCCGATTGGGGGATGCGTACCCTATACCTGCGTGATCCTGAAGAAAATCTTATAGAACTCTTCACTCCTCTGGCACTGGAGGAATGTAGCCCGGAACTTCTCGAGGAAGATAAGAAATTCCACTAAGAGATGAAGGCAGACGAAGGGTAGTTTGCTAAAGTAACATACAATTATGGAAATTTGCGGAGAATAGCATTATTATTCTCCGCAAAACTTTTATAAAGCCAATTGAAGCATTTTATTGGCGGTTCAAACTTAATTTGCTACTTTTGTTTTAGAATTCAACAAATTAGAGCAAAATATATGGCTTCTATTGAAATCAAGCATGTAGGCCCATTGAATGAAACCGGCAAGATAGACCTGAAAATGGTCAATCTGTTCATTGGAAAACAGAGTACTGGAAAAAGTACCCTGATGAAAATTCTTAGTTATTGCCGATGGTTGGAAAAGACGATTATGACGGGAAGTGATACGGTACTTTCTGCCTATACTCACAATAATAAATTTCTTAAAGAATTGATGCAGTTTTACCGTTTCAACGCAGGGTACTTTTCAAATGATAGTGAAATTCATTATCAGGGAGATTGCGTGACTATACATTTAAATGGCACTCGGAGCAATGCCCGCATAGAACGTTTATCCGCATTTGATGATGGACGTTATAATACAAAACTAAGTTTTATCCCATCGGAAAGGAACCTGCTTTCCGCCATAAAAAATATAGACCGATCTTATCGTGCATCAGATTTGGATGTACTCTTCAACTTTGTTTTCGAATGGGGGGAAGCCAAAGACCTCTATACAAATTCCGAACCCAAGACACTGGCCATTGCTCCTAATATGGAGTATTATTTTGATAAAGAGAAGGGAACGGACATTATACGCTTAAAAGACAAGAAAAAGGAGTTCACTACTTTTTATGCTTCAAGTGGTGTACAGTCTGCTCTTCCTGTAGAGATATTAGTTGAATATGTGTGTGGAATGGCCGGTCAACCTGTTTCCCTTAGCAAAGGGGAACTCTATGATATGATGACTAAATTTCTTCGCGAACGGACATCGGGTGATAGGCCGACTGAGACTAATGGAGAAATCTTGTCGTCTCACTTACTCAATTACCAGTCTGCGCAGTTATTTATTGAAGAACTGGAACAAAATCTTTATCCTGAATCGCAATGGAACCTGGTACGGAGCATTATCAATGCCATAAAGAAAGCTTCTGTACGCACCGGACATAACAGTATGGTAACACTGACAACACATAGTCCGTATGTTTTGACCGCTTTGAATGTTTTAATGGTAGCCTCTGCGGCATGGGAAAAAGACAACAAGGCTACTTCAGAAATTGTTCCGGAAAATTATATCCTGCCGACAGGAAGCATCGGCGCTTATTATCTGACAGAAGAAGGAACATTGAAAGACATTGTGGATGCCGAACTACATATGGTAAGCGGTTTGGAGCTTGACCGAATATCCGATTTAGTAGACGAGAGCATTGCCGCATTAAATTCGATTATTTATGGCTGATACAAACTTGCACGAGAAGCTAAAAGGAGAGGGATATATTGTTGAACAACCATTGACAGTACGAAAAATTGTAAGTACGTCTGAAAAAGGTAAACGCTATACCCTTGAAGTCAGCAATTCAAAAGAGTCTGTTGTTTATCAGATAGACGGGCATATTATCACCCGGGGGAATAAATGCGACAAGATGGTGCTGGTAGAAAGAGCGAGCAATGACTGGATACAGATATTGGTAGAATTGAAAGGTGTCGATGTCAGTCATGCAATAGTACAGTTGGAAAGCACGCTTCAGAATGAAAAACTCAAACATCCAACCAATAAAGAAAAACGTGCCAGAATCGTTGCGGCTTCCTTTCCGGCAAACCGTGGTAATACTGTATTAGAGAAAGCTAAAATCCGTTTCCGTCAAATGTATCAATGCGATTTGCGTGGGTTAAAGTCGAATCAACCGGATAATAAGACTTAGGAAATAAAATGCGGAGAATAAGACATGTTTTCTCCGCATATATTGCGGAGAATAACAGTATTATTCTCCGCAATACTTTTATAGAGCCAATTCATAGTTAGTGCTTCGTCCGCCTTCTTCCGTTTTACGTAATATTCCTTTATTTATTAAATCCTGTATATCACGCAACGCAGTGTCAGGAGAACATTTTGTGATTTTTCCCCATTTGGAAGAAGTCAGTTTTCCATCGAAACCATCCCAAAGCATATTCACCATCCTTATCTGCCGTTCGTTCATTGAAATCGACCGATGGTTATCCCAGAAAGTTGCCTTCTGTAGAATTGTACGAATTGATTTTTCAGTATCAAGCAATGCAGCTTCCAAACAATCGAGAAACCATTCAAGCCAGGCAGTTATATCCAAATCACCCTTTTGTGTTTTCTCCAATATTTCATAATATCCTTTACGCTGCTTCCGTATTTCAGCAGACATACTATAGAAACGATGTGGCATTTCATCTGCACGAGCCAGAAACAGATCGGTTATCGTTCGGGATATACGTCCATTTCCATCATCAAAGGGATGAATGGTAACAAACCACAAGTGAGCAATAGCTGCTTTCAATACCGAATCTATCTTTTGGCTGTCATTTGCCCAAGCTAAAAACACACTCATCTCATGAGGCACATTATTTGAATCAGGTGCCTGATAATGAATTCTCTCTTTCCCCATTGCACCCGATATAACTTGCATCGGTTCCGCACCTTGTCGCCAATCAGCAACTGTTATTTTATACGCACCGCTTCGTCCTGTAGGAAACAAAGCAGCATGCCAGTCAAAAAGACGTTCATCTGTCAATGGTTTCATATAGTTTTGAGTAGCGTCTATCATTACTTGTACTACGCCATCCACATAACGATCCGCATCCGGCAATCCTTCTATTTCTATTCCCAAATGGCGAGCTACAGAAGAACGTACTTGATCAACATTCAATATTTCTCCTTCTATTTCTGATGATTTTGTGATATCAGACGTCAGCGCATCAAGCATAGCACTGTTTTTTAGCTCAAAACCCAATGCGCTCATTTTACCTACAAGTTTACCTTGCAAGCCCCGGACTCTACCTAATTTATAAGATAGCTTTGAGTCATCCCAAGTAAAAAACGGCCAGTCTTCTCGTTGCCAAATATAGATGCATTCCATATTCTCCGTATATTTTGCGGTAAATATAATCATAATATTCTGCATCAGAAAAATAAAGTACATCCTTTCTTTTTATAAGCAGACAACTCGTTTTAGTAGAGGGGAAGATAGACGAACAAAATGAACTCAGATCTAATCGACATATCAATAAACACATCTATTTACAGCATTTTAGTATTACATAAAGGATATTGCATCGCTATTTTTACTCATTTTTATGTATTTTGTTAATTTTGTATCAGTATTTGATAAAATCATATTTGTCCTTCGTACTAAACCACCCTACCTTTGCTCCCAGATTCAAACAATATAAAATTATATATGCAATGAAAAACAAATTATTCTATCTCTTCGGAGCAGCACTTCTTCTTTGCTCCATTAGTACATTTACAGCTTGTTCTGAAGATAATGACGAACCTATAGTAGAAAAACCGGATGATGGTGACAACGACAATAGCGGAGACGTCTTGGACTTGAATGGTAAGTATGACAACGAAAACCTAAAAATGACCTACAATGGAGAAGAACTTACAGGGAAAAAGGTGACTTTCACAGCTGATGAAAAATTAGAGAAAGCTACCATCCTCTTAAGTGGAGTTGAAAAAGACCTGACAGATATGCTCGGTGGAATATTGGGAGAAATTAAGTTCACGACTAACAGCCCAGTTCCGGGAGAGAAAGAAATCAAGTTGGAAAATGTTGCATTAACAGCAAACACAGATGGTACAACTTATTCCTTTGAAGGCAAGGACGAGAATGAGAACCGCACTATGCTTTATAAAGGTACAGTGAAAGGAGGCGAGATGAATATTGAAATCACCAATGAACTTAAAAACAAATCACTGACTGGAACATGGGAACTCGGCCCCTTGAAATTCGGCCTTATGCAAGAAGCACCAGCCAATATATCTTCACCTCTATGGATAGATTGGGATTCTCAAAACAACATAAATGCCGGTACTATCGCCGGAATTGGATTTGATATGGATCCGGCCAGTCTATTCACATGGATATTCTCCGTTGGGGATGACAACTTCTTGGCAGGAATGGGAATCACAGGTATTGATGTGAAAATCCAGCAATGGATCAAGAACTTACTACAAAGCGTAACAGTACAACCCAACGGATGCATGTATGCTACCTATTCATATAGTGGTGACTTGAGTACCCCTTCGTGGAGTTCAGAGATGAGTCATAACATTATCCGTTACTACCACGGTGAAGAACGCAATCAAGTTTATATTGAGGCTAACATAGACTTTATTTTAAGTGCCTTAGGAGGCGTATTAACAAGAACTCGTGCCAATGATGATCAAACGTTCGAAGCCTTGAGTAAAGCTTTGATTGAAACTTTAAGGCCAGCTATTGAAAATGGATTCCCATGCACATATGAAATTACAGATAACAAAATGAAAATCAATCTTGACGGGAAATTCACTCGGAATATCCTCATCAAACTAGTAGATATACTTAATGAACCGAATATAAATGCATTAGTACTAGGTCTTATCGAAAATGATGAAGCATTAAAAGCATATAAATCTAATGTAGAGACAATACTTCAAACTCTACCGGATGCATTAAAGTATAAAAACGACAATAAAACAGAACCATGTGAATTTGTCAAAGTTGGATTCCAATTAGTCAAAACTACAGAATAAAACACTTAGATATATTAGATATAAAATATCTGAAATTTAATGTCATTCCAAATAGATAGAGAAAACGAACAGCCAATCTCATATTCTATTTTGGAATGACATTTTTATTTCTTCCATTCATACATTTCAACTCATAGAAACAGTCTAATTAATAGCTTGGGACTAAAACTTACATAGCATTGCAATAAAATAGATATACTCATAAATGTTTTAATTTATACCGTTTATGTATTTCATTAAAGAAGTTTATTTCTTCTATTTACAGTTATTTATGACTTTTGTCAGTTTTGTATTAGTAAATGATAAAATTATATTTGTCCACCCTAGTAAACAACCATACCTTTGTCCAAGAATTTAATTTCATAAAATAAACATGCAATGAAAAACAAATTATTTTATCTTATCGGAGTAGCGTCTATATTATGCTACACAAGTACATTTACATCTTGTATAAACGGTGTCGACGACGAGTATTTAGAACTGACAGGGTCTTGCAATGGTGGAGGGACCGGCAATGAGGATGAAGACAGCGAAAACTTCGATGGCGAATACATTACCGATGGTGACTACGACCTAAAAATGACGTACAATGGTTATGAACTTAATGGGAAAAAAGTAGCTTTCACACTCAATGAGGACAAAGAATCCGCTACAATAACGATGACCGGAGCAGAGTTCGACTTAAAGTCTTTAGCCGCTCTTTTTGAAGGTATGGACGGGAAATTTACTACTTACAGTCCGATTCCCGGAGAAAAAGAGATTCTATTGAAAAATGTAAAAGCAGAAATCACGGGTTCAACTTGTAAATTTGAAGGCGAAGACATAAGGCCTGATCGTATTTTTAATTTCAAAGGAGAGATTACAGATGGAAAAATGAACATTGATATTCAGCACAAACTTGCAAGAGAGAATAACGAATTGTTGGGAAAATGGAAAATGGGAGAAGCAAAGGAAGGACTCAGCATAACTATGATTCAAAATGTGAACAACAGTAATAATGATCCAAGTAAAAGTTCACCTCTGTGGCTTGATTGGGGGTCAACTGCTAATGTGAATATGGGGGATGTCAATACAGGAATCGATATTGTTAAGACTGTAAATGTAAATCGCCCGATGACTGGCATTTTCAATCTCTTAATGTCTAATCTGGTTTCCCCGCAAATAGGAACACTGATAGGAATGCCTGATGGAGTAGAAAAATCAATCCCAAAACTTATAGAATTTATTGCAACCGAAGAAACTGGTGGAATGTATGCTTCTTATTCGTGGAACGGTACTACAGATCCTCAATACAGTCAGGATATGAGTCACAACATCGTACGCTACTATTACGATAAGGAAGATCAACTTCGTATAGAAGTCGATGCAGATTTCTTCTTAAATACTATAGGCGGCTTAATTGCAGGTACTAGCACAAGAGCTACTACCCGTGGTGCACTACCAGGAACAGCTATAGCAATAGGTCAAAAGATAATAGATAGATTAAGACCTGCACTAGAACAAGGATTCCCTTGTGAATACACAATTGAAAATAATAATCTAATCATCAATCTGGATGGACAATTCTTATTAGAAATCATGAGATTAGTTGATGAATTAGTGAATGATGAGTTTGCGAAAACCTACATTGATGATGAAATTGACAAAATCGGAGATTATGCACCCAATGTTAAATTGCTGCTGCAAAATATGGGGAATGCTCTCGGTGAAGATTGCACAGGTATTAAACTTGGCCTTCGCTTGGTGAAGATGGAAGAAACACCGGAAGTAGTGGAGTAATAAACCCACACAGATGCAAATAACCGTCATGCTGCCATTCTGAACAACGTTTAGAGTAACAACAGTTGGTTGATGCTTTAGAATCAATATATATTTAACACTCTAGTAGTATTATGAAAAAAATATTTTGCTTATTCTTTTTCCTAGGCTTTCTTACCCTATCCGGATTCGCCCAGGAAATCAAGATAACAGGCGTAGTAACAGAGGGGTTCACCGGCGATCCGTTACCCGGTGTCACTATCCAAGTAAAGGGGACAACCACCGGTACCATCTCCGATATGGACGGTAAATATACCCTGATGGCGAAAACAGGAAATATTCTTGTATTCTCAACTATAGGTATGAAAACCGTTGAAAAGACTATTACTTCCAACGCGCCTATCAATGTGACTCTTGAAGAAGATAACGTTGCATTGGATCAAGTTGTAGTTATCGGTTACGGTACTGTCAAGAAAAGTCACTTATCAGGAGCCGTGAGTTCTGTAGGAGCGAAAGAACTGAATGGCGATATCGCCACTAGTGCCGCTAATGCACTGCAAGGAAAGATTGCCGGTGTAACGGTAATGAGCTCAAGCGGTGATCCTAATTCCGGTATGACCATCAACGTACGCGGTGTCAGTTCGTTATCCAACAATGCACCGTTATATGTCATAGATGGAGCATTCGGAGACATCAATATGGTAGACCCGAATGATATTCAATCTATCGAAGTATTGAAAGATGCAGCGGCAGCAGCCATCTATGGTTCACGTGCAGCCGGTGGCGTTGTATTGATATCCACTAAAGGCGGCCGCAAAGAAATGCCGACCAAAGTAGATGTCAACGTCTTCACAGGAGTTCAGCAGAACCCTAAAAAACTGAATGTACTGAATGGTGAAGAATATAGCCGTTTCGCCCGCTACTACGGTTTGGCAGGTGAAGGTTACGGAGCGGAAGTTGATGCAACCCCTTTCATCGGCAAAGGAACGGATTGGCAGGACATCATGCTGAACACAGCTATGGTATATAAAGCCAATGTAACAGTTACCGGCGGTTCCAAGAACGCTTCGTTCAGTGCTTCCGGCGGTTACCTTAACAAAGACGGTATCCTGCGCAACACCAGCCACGAATCATACAACATCCGTTTGAAAAGTGATTTTTCATTTCTCAACGACCGCGTAACAATCGGCGAATCATTAATCGTCCGTCTCGCACAAGGTAAAGGTGGCACGGATCAGGACACAATGAATGGAATATTGCGTTTCCCGACTGTGATTCCCGTATTCGATCCTACCAATTCTACCGGATGGGGTACTTCCGCAGACATCAATCTTCCGAATCCTTATGCCTATTCCGAAGTTATGGATATGTCGAACGAAGATACACAAATCTTCCTGAACGCATATTTGCAAGCAGAAATCATCAAAGGGCTGAAGTATAAGCTGAATCTTGGTATGAGAAGGAACCATACAAAAAGCCGCACTTATACCGATGCATACGATTTAGGAACTTATGGAATCAATAATGCTCCGGACTTGAGCGAAAGTTTTTCAAGCTTTGACTCTTGGGTACTTGAAAACACATTGAACTACGACCGGACTTTCGGCAAACACACCGTGGCAGCTATGGTGGGTTACTCTGCACAGAAAGACAAACATTACGGATTGAACGGAAGTAACACTGACATTCCGAAATTCATCGATACCATGACAGGCAACGTGACAACCATGAAATCAAGCAGTTCTATTTCCGAACAAGCACTGATTTCTCTCTTCGGACGTGTGATGTACTCTTATGACGACCGCTATTTGCTTTCAGCATCTATCCGTCGCGACGGTTCTTCCCGCTTCAAGAAAGGACATCGTTATGGAAGCTTTCCATCTGTTTCCATTGGTTGGAACATTAATCGTGAAAAGTTTTTTAAACCATTAGAAAACATCTTCGACCAACTAAAACTACGCGTTAGTTACGGTAAACTCGGTAATCAGGAAATGGACAGTTACTACCCTACTCTGAGTGTGGTAAGCGACGGCATGAACTACCTGCAAGGCAACAGCATTTGGTTTGGAAAATTGCCTTTCGTAAGTGCTGTATCTCCAGAGGACCTGACTTGGGAAAACACAGAAACATACAATTTTGGTCTAGACGTAACAATGCTGAACGGAAGACTGGCATTAACAGCCGACGCATACATCAAAAACACAAACAATGTGTTATTACCCGTTCCTTACGCAGCATCTACTGGTATAGGAGGTATGTCCATCCAAAACGCAGGACAGGTACAGAATAGAGGTATTGAATTATCCGCTACATGGCGTAGCTCCATAGGCGAAAAGATAAACTACTATGTAGGAGCTAATCTGAGTACCGCCAGTAACCAAGTGAAAAAGATTACCGCCGGCGGACAGGTAATGTCTATCTCCGGATACTCCGCACATGGAGCCGGTGGTCGGGGTATCAACATGTTTAAGAAAGGACACTCAATGTCATACTTCAACCTGATTGAAACTGACGGAATCTTCCGCAGCATGGAAGAGATTGAGAACTACAGAAATAGCAAAGGAGAAATGATCCAACCCGGTGCCCAAGTAGGCGACGTGCGGTACAAAGACTGGAATAGAGACGGAGTAATCAATGAAAATGACCAGCACGATGTAGGCAGTCCGTTCCCTAACTTCACTTATGGCTTAAGAATAGGTGGTGACTGGAATAACTTCGACCTCAATCTATTCTTTGATGGCATGGCAGGTAATAAAATCTATAACTACCCACGTTATTGCTTGGAATCGGGCGCAACTAACGGTAACCTTAGTACAACTGTAGCCAATTCCTGGCGACCGGACAACCCAGATACCGACATGCCTCGTTTCTCAAAGACAGACGGTACGGATAACAAACTGGCTTACACTGACAGATGGTTGGAAGACGGTTCATTCGTACGTCTGAAAACAGTGGATATCGGTTATACTTTCCCGAAACAATGGATACAGAAAGCGATGATCCAAAACTTAAGAGTATATGTATCAATGGAGAACCTGTTCACACTGACCAAATACTCCGGTTATACCCCCGACTTGGGTGAAAGCTCTTCGACCGGTGTCAGCTACAACGTATTCTCCAGAGGAATCGACCAGGGACGCTATCCGGTGCCACGCACCTTCTCTTTCGGAATCCAAGTGAACCTGTAATATACTAAGATTAATACATTGAATAATGAAATTTATGAAAAAGAATTGGTTATCATATATGTTTGTGTCGGCTCTCTTATCCGGAGCATTGACATCATGCAGCGACTCCTTTCTGGACTTAAAAGATCCGAACCACTTCACTAACGAAAACTTCTGGCGTGATAAGGCAGATGCTGAAAGCGCATTGGCAGCAGCCTATTCGCCCATCAAATACCAGATGAACGGATACTATGGAGCATTCGACGGATGGTTAAATCTGAATAGCCGCGGCGATGATATTTTTACCATACTGAATGAAGAAGCCAGTATGTGGGACATCGCCAACTTCCAGAATTCTGCCACAACAGGCAACGATCCCTATGGTGAACTATACACTGGTATACAACGTGCCAACATTGTACTGAAATACATTGACCAAGTACCGGCAAGCGGCATCACCGAGAGCGATCGTGCCATGATAAAGGGTGAGGCACTAGTATTGAGAGCCTATCAATACTTCTTGCTAGTAAATAACTATGGAGCTGTTCCGTTACGCCTGATACCATCTAACGAGGATGAAACAAACAAACCGGCAAGCAACGAACAGGAAATCTGGACACAGATAGAGAAAGACTTGCTAACGGCTATCAACGACTGTAACCTGCCTATAAGCCGCAGTGCAGAGCAAAAAGGACGCATTGAGAGAGGTGCAGCCCAAGCTATATTGGGTAAAGTGTACGCCACTCAGCATAAATACGCAGACGCCAAATCTGTATTAGGCAATCTGATTAAATCGTCCTACAGTGAATTCGGAGAACCATTGGCGGGCAAACGCTACCAACTGATGGAAGACTTTGCTGACAATTTTACCACAGCAAAAGAAAATAATGCAGAATCTGTATTTGAACTCCAATACAGTTCCGACGGTGACTTGACCTGGGGCAACGAAAGCGGCATTAATCTAGGTAGTTCACTGTCACAGTTCATCGGTCCTGCCGCATCAGGTGGATGGGCAAAACTAATGCCTTCTGCTTTCCTTGTGAGTGAGTTTACTAAAGAAAGACGTGGGTCACGGCCTACCATCCAAGTTCCCGTACTGGACGAAAAAGGAAACCAAGTATATGATGAAGACGGAAATCCGAAAATGCAAACAATACCAGATCCGGATAAGAAAAATGAACCGAACTCTAAATACGACAAACGTATCTACGCAAGTTTATTCTTCACTCCAAGTGATTATGGCGACTGGGTGACTGAAGAAAACGGATGGTACAATGGAGAATACTATGGTGGAATCTACAACATGGATGACTTATGGAATGGTAATTCCTCTAAAATGGCAGGAGGCGCTCCGGTATTTACTGTCAGTGAAGGCACTAGTGGGCAAAATGGTAAATTCCTGCTAAAGAAGTATACCGCTTACTACATTAAGTCAAAAAGTGCCGACAACATGGGCGACAAAGAAGGAAAATCCAATAATGTCCGCGTGTTCCGTTTTGCAGAAGTGTTGCTGCTATATGCCGAAGCGTGTACAAAAGAAGGAGATGTTGAACAAGCCAATTTTGCGGTGAATGAAATCCGTAAAAGAGCCGGTCTGCCTGTAGTGGATTTTTCTTTAAATGACCTCATGCAAGAAATAGAGCATCAATGTCTACTCGAATTCTTCGGTGAAGGGCATCGCTTCGATGATTTAAGACGCTGGTACTCTACATCACAAATTAAGATGATACTAAAAGAGAATGACAAGCAGGGAGCATCGAACTTTAGGGAAAGATATAAATACTATCCTATCCCGGCAGGCGAACTAAATAATAATTCTGCAATGAAGCAGAATCCATTATGGAAATGATTATGAATTTAATAAAAACGAATGTATGAAAAAGATATATCTATTATTTTACACATCGCTTTTCTTGTTGTGCGGAGGTATCACTTCCTGTGATGACGGTAGCCTGGGTCATGACGATGTGTATATACCAGATCCGGTAGTCTTATCAGACGAAGATGACGGGTATTCAACAGAGCCAACTACAGAATCTGTAATCAAAGTAAAACTCGGTGAAGAGCATGAACATCAGATGGTTGATGGATTTGGCTGCGCCTTCGGATGGGCCGAGGCTGTATACCAATGTACACAGCGCGACCAGATATTAGATGATCTGTATGGCGACGCCGGACTGCGATTCAATATATATCGTGGTGAAGTCAGTGCTGGTACTGTAGATGAAAACGGAAATTTCAACTTCATGGAAAATGACAATTTCAATCTACCGGCAGACTCTCCAGAAATTGAAGCAATGTATAGCGAAGTGTGGAATGGAGAAACTGGAGGTAGACAAAAAAATTACTCCCAATTGTGGCTCATTAATCGGCTGTGTCAAAAGAAATACAAAGATATTTACTATTTCTTCTCCGTATGGAGTCCTCCGGTTATTTATAAAAGTTATGAGGAGAATGAAGAACATACATTGGGCAAAGGAGTTTTCAACCCTGACAAAAGTAAAGAATGTGCTCGATGGTTAACGTCATTCTGCAAAACATACAAGAATAAATTTGGAATCAATGTTTACGGTATTTCCGGTTGGAACGAACCCGACCGTGCAATGGGCGGCTGGGCCGGATGCATATGGGACTACCAAGATATGGCTAACTTTACTCATGACTATCTAAGACCTACATTGAATGCAGAAGGCTTGTCAGATACAAAAATAATTTATTGTGAAGCAGCTTGGTGGCAACCTGCTGTCGAATGGATGGATAAAACTTTAAAATATAAGCCCGAACTGGTAGATGACGATATTGTAGCCGCAGGACACGGATATTCTACAGTTACAGCCAGCATCCAACCAATGAAATCTGCCGAAGATAAAGGAATCCATGTATGGCAAACGGAAACTTGTGATGACAAAACCCGCTTCGAAACTTGGGATGACGCCATTAAATGGGCAGAAAACTATCAAAACTACATGGTAAGAGCAAATACCAGCGCAATCGTTTGGTGGGCTGGTGCACGCGAATGTTCTACAACAGGAGAAAATTTAATTCAAACTATCGGATGGCCTATTAGTCGTTCATTCTATCGTGTAGAACGTTACTATTCTATCGGACAGTTCTCCAGATACATTCCGCGTGACTCGCGCCGGGTAGATGTAGAAAAGGTATCTACTAGCGCTAACAGAATTCCGAAAGCCTTGAGCGCATCCGCATACATCAAAGACGATACTTACACCATCGTCCTAGTTAATAGTTCTAAGACTATGGCTGTTGACGCATTAGTAGAAGTAGACGGCTTCAATATCGAAAGCATGGTTTCGTATACATCAAGCGCTAGCGTGAAATGGCTGCGTAAAAAACATAATCCGTCTATGAGCGGCAAGCGTTCAATTACTATACCAAAATTCAGTGTAGTCACCATCCAAGGCAGATTTGGCGAAAAAGAAAGCGAAACAGTAACAGTAGAATAACTAAAAAGAATTGATACTGATGAAAAGAAATATTATATACATGGTTGGAGCTTTACTAAGCTCCGCCATACTGACATTTAGCTGTTCGGACGATGATGCACCGACCTATAGCGAAATGGCTGTTGACAAAACAGACATTTTCATACAAGCAGATGGAGAACACCCCACAGCCGAAGTCAATATAACAAACGGCAACGGAAACTATAAGATAACTGTTGCAGACGAGAATATAGCAACTGCCACTCTAGATGGCACACGTGTCATAATTAACGGGCTGAAGAATGGAACAACAACCGCCACCGTTATGGACTGGACTAAACATTCGGCTGTAATCAACATAAAAGTAAAGGAAGATTTCGAACTGAAACTGAGCCAAGAAGAAGTGACACTTTTCTTGAATGAAGAAAAAAAGAATACAGCATTAGTTAATATTGTCAGCGGAAATGGTGATTATCAAGTGGAAAGCAGCAATAGTGAAGTGGCTACTGCCGAACTGACCACAGAGGGTAAAATATTAATTACTGCACTTTCCAGTGATTTCTGTGATGTCACTGTAACCGATGCTGACGGCAAGAAAGCTACCGTAAAAGTCGGAGTATGCGATGAACACCTGGCACTTGAGGATATAACAGGAAAAGTTTGTGTAGCGACCCAAACCTTAGATATCGCAGTTGCATCTGGCAATGGAGAATATTCCGTTGTTAGTGAAAACCCTGAAATTGCTACTGCTGAAATTGTGGACGAAGTCGTCAGAGTTACAGGAGTTTCCAAAGGCGAAGCTGCATTCACCGTTACTGACAGAATGAAATTAACAACTACTATAAAGGTATTGGTAGCAGGCGGATTTGAAATAGAAACAACTCAAATTGATAATTTATGGATTGGCGAAGCACTAGAAATCCCTATAATCGATGGTAGTCGGAATTATACTATTGATGCCGGAGCATATATGAAATGCACTCTCTCCGAAGATAAGTCTAAACTAATAGTAGAAGGTTTAGAAGGCAAGAGGGCTGTCAACCAAACAATTAAAGTAACTGATAATATATTCGAAAAGACCATAGAGATTTCTGTAGGGGAAGTTTATTATCGGTTTGAAGCATACTCAGCAAGATGGTATATTCAGGGGACTTACCAAATGGGAATACCCCATAGTACCATTTCAACAGACAATGGAAGAGAACATATTAAAGTAGCAACGGGAAAAACATGGACGGGAGCACTGAAAGATGGATTCCATATATCTTTTGAGGGTGGACGTACAAAAGGTAAAAAGACATCTCTTTCTCAGTTAGTTCAAATCAATAGTAGTGGCAGAGAATCAAATATTTGTGCTATCAGCGATTTAGAAATTATTGAGAGAGAATACACAAATGATACAGATGAGGCTGATGGTAAAGGCAAGTTCTGGATTAGATTCAAAGAAGAAGGTAAAGACGAATACTCGTACATAATAACTTGGTTCTAATTACAATAAACTATTAACACATTCTACCGGAAGTGCCCCCACGCTTCCGGTACTTCTTAAACTTAGGAAGAAAAAGAAAGAACAATTCACAATGAGTAGAATTTATGACAATCGATTGTGTGTTCTCAAAAATGCACATGAAGCTCTGATAACCCGCCCGAACAAGAGAATTCTTCTGGGCAACGGGATTTTTGAAAGATACGAATATCCGGTTTTAACAAACGAACACACTCCTTTAGAGTGGCGTTATGACCTGAATCCGGAAACGAATCCATGGCTCATGGAACGAATCGGTGTCAATGCTGCCATGAATTCGGGAGCTATCAAATGGCACGGAAAGTATCTGATGGTAGTTCGCGTGGAAGGGAATGACCGCAAATCTTTTTTTGCTATCGCTGAAAGTCCAAACGGAATCGACAATTTTCGTTTCTGGGAATACCCGATACAACTACCGGATACAGACCCGTCGGAAACGAACGTCTACGACATGCGCCTGACGGCACACGAAGACGGTTGGATTTACGGTATTTTCTGCAGCGAAAGCCTTGATCCGAATGCCGCACCGGGCGACCTATCTTCCGCCGTAGCGAAAGCAGGTATCGTCCGCACCAAAGACTTGAAGAATTGGGAACGCCTGCCGAACCTGATTTCCCAAAGTCAGCAACGCAACGTCGTCCTGCATCCGGAATTCGTCAACGGCAAATATGCTTTGTACACCCGTCCGCAGGACAGCTTTATTGACGCCGGAAACGGCGGAGGTATCGGCTGGGCATTAATAGATGATATGACTCATGCAGAAGTAAAAGAAGAGATTATCATCAACCACCGTCACTATCACACTATAAAAGAGGTGAAGAATGGCGAGGGACCTCATCCTATCAAAACCCCCAAAGGATGGTTGCACCTCGCCCACGGTGTGCGGGCTTGCGCTGCCGGACTTCGTTATGTACTCTATCTGTATATGACTTCTCTCGAAGACCCGACAAAAACAATCGCCGAACCGGGCGGATATTTACTGGCTCCGGTAGATGAAGAAAGAATAGGTGACGTGTCTAATGTACTCTTCTCCAACGGATGGATTGCAGATGAGGACGGAACGGTATATATCTATTATGCATCTTCGGATACCCGTATGCACGTAGCAACTTCCACTGTAGACAGACTGATAGATTACTGTTTCCACACACCGGCAGACGGCTTACGTTCTGCCGCTTCTGTAGAAAACATCTGTAATCTCATAGAAGCTAACAAATATGTAACGGCAGAAAAGGTTTATTTTTAAGATAACGCGAGTTAGATATAGGTCTTAGAATAATAGCAGCTGCCCGTCATTGACAAATTCCACGTCAATGGCGGGCTTTTTTATAAAGCAGGGCAATAACTGATACAAAAAGTGCGTATTGCAGGTAAAATAGCACTTATCAAAAATGCGCATTGTAGGGTATAAAGAATAATTCCTAACATCAGTTGAAAAGAAAAGTAAAGAGAGGGTATCCCCGCAAGGATTTCCTCTCTTTTCATAATAAAGATAACGGATTTCTTCAAGAGAAGTCGCTACAGCTCAAGCAAAATGATAGCAATTTTTTTGTCCTAAAAGGGTTCTCCCGATATAATCTTATACAACTAACTGCAAAATAGTATCATTAATAAGAACAAATTAATACTACTATTCTTTGTTCTAATACCATATTACCTTTCTCGAAAACAAGTAATAAGACAGAATCGTCCGACACACAAGAAATATCATCACAGTACATAACCCTCACACAGCCTACAAATAAGCTTTTTCAGTCCTACATGCAACCCACACGTGTCTTATTAAATAATTATTACATCAAAAAATACAGGCAAAATTGTATCAGAACGAGCTAAGATATCATTTGCCTTGCAGAGCATTATCCTCTACTTTTGCATCAGACGATTATCAGTTGAAATTTCCATGGATCGATTGATAATTGAACTGGAGTTATAAATCTAATGCAATAAATTATGAGAAGAAAAATTCATTTCTTACTATTCTTATTTCTCTGCATGGCTAGTATTCCACTGGCAGCCCAAGACATTGAAGTAAAAGGAGTAGTGACAGAAGCTACAACGAATGAACCTTTACCTGGAGTTACGGTCAGAGTCAAAGGTCAAGACACCGGCACAGTAACAGACGCGGATGGGAAATATTCCATCAAGGCAGGCAGAGGGAATACTTTGATATTCTCGACAATAGGTATGAAACAAATAGAAAGGGCCGTTACATCCGGAGCACCCATCAATGTCGCGATGGAAGAAGATAATATAGCCCTCGAGCAAGTAGTGGTTATCGGTTACGGCACAGTAAAGAAAAGCCATCTTTCGGGAGCTGTAAGTTCGGTCAGCGCAAAAGAGTTGAACGGGCAGGTGGCTTCCAATGCCGCGACGGCACTGCAAGGAAAGATTCCCGGAGTATCGGTGGCAAGTTCCAGCGGTGACCCTAACGGAAGTATGACCATCAATGTGCGCGGTATCAGTTCATTATCCAACAACAATCCGTTGTATGTCGTTGACGGTGCATTCGGTGACATCAGCATGGTAGACCCTAATGACATCTCCTCTATCGAGGTATTGAAAGATGCCGCCGCAGCAGCCATTTACGGTTCACGCGCAGCAGGCGGCGTGGTATTAATCACAACGAAAAGCGGACGGAAAGACATGCCTACCAAACTGGACGTCAATTTCTTCACAGGTATCAGCCAAGCCCCCAAAACACTGAAGGTTTTCAATGGAGAAGAATATAGCCGTTTCGCACGTTACTATCACCTGGCGGGTGATGGTTACGGTTCGGAAAACGGAGCAACGCCTTTCATCGGTGAAGGTACAGACTGGCAGGACGTAATGCTGCGCACCGCCATGACTTACAAGGCCAACGCAACCATCAGCGGCGGTTCAAAAAATGGTTCTTACAGTTCGTCCGTAAGTTATCTCAATAAGGAAGGTATCTTGCGCAATACAGATCATGAATCTTACAACATCCGTTTGAAGAGTGATTATTCTTTCCTGAACAACCGGTTGACGATAGGTGAATCCATGATTGTAAACCTGACCAAAGGAAGCGGATATATCCATCAGGATACCATGTTCGATATCTTCCAGTTCCCGTCGGTAGTGCCGGTATATGACTCTACAAATTCGGGCGGCTGGGGTACTTCCAACGATATAAACCTGCCCAATCCGTTGGCGGAAATGACCGTGAATGACGAACGGACCGAAACTACCAGAATCTTCCTCAATGCTTATCTGCAGGCGGAAATCATCAAAGGATTAAAATACAAGCTGAATGTAGGTATCCGGAAAGAACATACCAAATACCGCAAATATACGGATGCGTATGATTTAGGAACATTCGGAAAGAATGACAAGCCCGACCTGGAAGAGAAATCATCCACCTGGGAATCATGGGTATTGGAAAATACGTTGAATTACGACCGTACGTTCAACAAGCATAACCTGTCGCTCCTTGCGGGCTATTCGGCACAAAAGGACAAGAGCCACAGCCTGTACGGGAAGAACAGCGACATGCCCCAGTTTATAGAAACGATGCCGGGCAACGTGGATCCTTCCAACCTGAAAGCATCCAGCAGCCTGAACGAACTGGCATTGGTATCTCTGTTCGGACGTGTAATGTACTCCTATGACGACCGTTATTTATTCTCCGCGTCCATCCGCCGCGACGGTTCGTCACGCTTCAAGAAAGGGCATCAGTACGGCGCATTCCCGTCTGTTTCCGTGGGATGGAATATCAACCGCGAGAAGTTCTTCAAACCGTTGGAAAATGTATTCGACCAGTTGAAACTACGTTTCAGCTACGGTAAACTCGGTAATCAGGAAATGACCAGTTATTATCCTACGCAGAGTGTCGTATCGGACGGGATGAACTATGTATCGAACAATGCGCCCTGGTTTGGCTCTATGCCTTATGTACAGGCTATTTCACCCGCCAACCTGACATGGGAAAATACGGAGACTTACAACATCGGTCTGGATGTCAGCCTGCTGAACGGACAATTGACTTTCACTGCGGATGCGTATATTAAAAATACGAATGATGTATTGCTGCCTATTCCATCGACCGCTTCCACCGGTATCAGCGGAAACTCGATCCAGAACGCAGGTCAGGTACGGAATAAAGGATTTGAATTTGCCGTGAATTATCGCGGTTCCATCAAAGAGAAGTTCACTTATTATGTAGGCGCCAATATCGCTGCCGACAAGAATGAAGTGACTAAGATTACATTGGGCGGACAGAACCTGATGATCTCCGGATATAGCGCACACGGTGCCGGCGGTCGTGGTATCAACATGTTTGCCGAAGGTCATCCGATGTCCTATTTCAACCTGATTGAGACGGACGGTATATTCCGTTCGGCGGAAGAGATTGCCAACTACAAGAACAAAGACGGCGAACTCATCCAACCCGGAGCGCAAGTAGGCGACGTACGTTACAAAGACTGGAACGGCGACGGCAAGATTAATACAGACGACCAGCACGATGTAGGAAGTCCTTTCCCCGATTTCACGTTCGGCGTGAGAATGGGTGGTGAATGGAACAATTTCGACTTCAACCTTTTCTTTGACGGGATGGTGGGCAACAAAATCTACAACTACCCGCGTTACCGCCTGGAATCAGGGAACTTCAACGGGAACATGAGCACTGTACTTGCCAACTCATGGCGGCCGGATAATCAGAACACCGACATCCCACGCTTCTCCAAGACAGATGGCGCGGACAACAAATGGGCATACAGTGACAGATGGCTGGAAAACGGTTCATACCTGCGACTGAAGACACTGGATATCGGTTATACATTACCCAAAAACCTGACAAAGAAAGTAAAGCTTGAAAATGTAAGAATATACACTTCAATGGAAAACCTCTTCACACTGACCAAATATTCGGGCTACACGCCGGATTTGGGTGAAAGTACTGTCGCGGGCGTTGACTACAACGTATTCTCGAGAGGTATCGACCAGGGACGTTATCCGTTGCCCCGTACCATCTCATTCGGAATACAAGTGAACCTGTAATACCTTAAATTAATATTAAACATTAAATGTCTATAAACATGAAAAGAAATTGGTTATCATATATGTGCATGGCAGTTCTTCTCACCGGAATGCTGACATCGTGCGACGAATCCAGCTTTTTGAACCTGTCAGACCCGAATCATTTCACGGAAAGTAATTTCTGGAAAGATAAAGCAGACGCGGAAAGCGCTCTGGCCGCCGCCTATTCTCCCATAAAAGGGGCAATGTACGGGTACTTCGGCGCATTTGACGGGTGGCTGAACCTGAACGGCCGCGGGGACGATATCTACACAATCAAAGGAGAAGAAGTCCCTATGTGGAATATCGCAAACTTCCTGAATTCACCGTCTACCGGCAACGACCCTTACGGAGCACTTTATTCAGGCATCCAGCGTGCCAATATCGTATTACGTTATATCGACCGGATACCGGCATCGGGCATCACTGAAGACGACCGTTCGATGATAAAGGGTGAAGCGCTTTTCCTGCGTGGCTACCAGTATTTCCTGCTAGTCAACAATTACAGGGAAGTTCCTTTGCGCCTGCTACCTTCCAACGAAGATGAAACGAACAAAGGCCCTGCCAGTGAGGCTGCCTTATGGGCACAAGTGGAAGACGATTTGGGCAATGCCATCAAATGCAACTTACCGGTGGAACGTACTACGGCCAAAGAGCGGGTAACGAAAGGCGCCGCTATCGCAATGCTAGGTAAAGTATATGCCACCCAACATAAATATCCGGAAGCTAAACAGTTGTTGGGAACGTTATTGACATCTCCTTATTCTTATGAATTAATCGACGACTTCGGAAAGAACTTCACGAATGAAGAAGAATTTAACAAAGAATCCGTATACGAGATAGCATACAGCCCTGACGGAGAATACTCCTGGAGTAATGAAAGCGGTATCTGCCTGGGTTGCTACATACCACAGTTTATCGGCCCGGTAAAATCCGGAGGATGGGCCAAGCTGATGCCGAACTCTTTAATCGTAGGAGAATTTACGAAAGAAACCCGTCCGGGTGATGCGGATACCAAGTTTGACAAGCGTATGTATGCCAGTCTTTTCTTCGACGCGGCCAACTATGGCGATAAAGTGCCTAATGAGAAATGGTATGGCAACAACTATTCGATGGACGACCTTTGGGAAGGCAACGAAGGTAAAATGGCAGGTGGTGCTCCCAGTTTCAATGTCAGTGGAACAGCAGGTAAATTCCTGATTAAGAAAAACGTTGCATACTATGTGGACGATAAAGCGCCGGACAACATGGGTAACAAGGAAGGAAGAGCGAGCAACTTACGTGTGATGCGTTTTGCAGAAGTACTGTTGCTTTATGCTGAAGCATGTGCCAAAACGGACGATGCGGACGGCGCCAACTACGCCTTGAAACTAATCCGCAAACGGGCGGGACTTCAGGAAAAAGCCTTCGCGCAAGCCGACCTGATGGCTGAAATCGAACACCAATGCTTACTGGAATTCTTCGCGGAAGGCCACCGTTTCGATGACCTCAAACGTTGGTATTCCGTTAATGAAATCCAGTTGATACTCAAGGCTAATGGAAAGCAAGGTGCGGAAAACTTCCAGGAAAAACACCTGTACTATCCGATACCGACCAGTGAATTAAACAATAATACTGCGATGGTGCAAACCAGCCTATGGAGATAATGCCCGGGCAAGATTAACTTAATAAAGAAACAATATGAAAAAGATATATTCATTATTATTCGTATCCCTCTTCCTATTTCTAGGATACTCTTGTGAGGACGGAAGTTTGAGTCACGGTGATGTCTACATTCCCGACCCGGTAGAAGAAACAGACGAAGACGACGGTTTCTCTGCCGAACCGACTACCGAAGCTGTCATCAAAGTACAGCTCGGAGATGGGCACGAACATCAGATTATTGATGGTTTCGGATGTGCTTTTGCCGAATGGTCACACCGTATATGGAACCATATGCAACGTGAAGATGTAGTAAACGACTTGTTTGGCAAGAATGGTTTGAAACTGAATATCTTCCGGGGTGAGGTATTTCCACACTATCAGAACCCGACTACCAATGTTATCGACTTCGGTATTAACCGCACATTCAACCTGGCTCCGAATGACCCGTCCATGATTAATGATTATTGGAGAGACTTCAACGGTTCGGGATGCGGCGAACAGGTGCAGTTGGGACAAATGTGGCTGGTGGATATCCTTCAGAGAAAATACAAAGATGTAAAGTTCATGTTCTCTACATGGAGTCCTCCCGGAACAATGAAATCCAACGGAAAACCTTCCGGCGGTAGTTTGAAGACCGGTTCGGGAGACGAATTCGCCGACTATCTGATAGACTTCATCAATACATATACGAATAAATTCGGTATTAAGATTTATGCCATTTCACCGTCCAATGAGCCGAACAGTAGCGGAACAGGATGGAACGGATGTAGCTGGACTTATGGTAATCTGGCCAATTTCTGCCAGGATAATCTTCGCCCGGCTTTAGACAAGGCAGGTTATCAGGATATGAAAATTATCTTCGGCGAGCATTCATGGTGGAAAGCGGGAGTCACCTTCCTTGAAAACGGTTTGAAGGCTCGTCCCGAATTAGCAAACTCCAATATCATTGCTGCCGCTCATGGATATACATTGATCGGCAACACGGAATTTGTACAATCACCCCTTTGTGCTGAAAAGAATATTCATCTTTGGAATACGGAAACCAGTTCTACGGATACGTATGACCCGTCTTGGAAAAATGCGATGCAATGGGCCACCACTTTCCACAATTACCTGGCTGTTTCCAACCTGAATGCATTTGTATGGTGGGCAGGCGCACGTCCTTGTACCAATAATGAAGCACTTATCAGACTGGAAGAAGCACTGCCCGGAACAAACTATGAAAGAGCCGCCCGCTATTACAGCTACGGACAATTCACCAAGTTTATCCCGGAAGGAAGCCGCCGCGTGGATGTAAAAACGATTGCTCCTGAAAATGATGACGAAGCCTTCCCCAAAGAACTGTTAATGACAGCTTACGTGAAAGACGATGGCACCTATACTATCGTATTAGTAAATAACTCTACCAGCAAGGCTTTCGAAACGAAACTAGAGATTGAAGGAAAAGAATTCCAGACGATGATTGCATATACATCGGACGAAGGCGTGAAATGGCAACGCAAGAAAATAAATCCGTCTCTTAGTGGACTGCGTGCCATCACCGTTCCCAAGTTTAGCGTTGTTACCATCACCGGTAAAATGAAAGATATTGAAGCAGAATAAATGTTCTAAATAAACAATGAATAGTATGAAAAGAAATCTATTATATTTAGCAGGATTCCTGCTTGCAGCCGTTACCATGTTCTCCGGCTGTAACGATGATGTTCCTTCCTACCATCAACTGGTGCCGGATACGCAAGAGCTGATCATCAACTTCGACGAGACACCGGAAGGGACAATCCGGATGCTTCAGGGAAATGGGAACTACAAGATTGCCAGTTCGGATGAAGATGTAGTGACGGCCGTCGCCGAAGGAAACACGATTAAAGTAACTGCATTGAAAGCCGGTAGCGCCAACCTCACTATCACCGACTGGGCGAAAATGAGCACCAGTGTAAAGGTAATCGTTGACCAGTTAAGTGAATTGGTATTGGCGGTTTCTTCCACCAAGATGTATCCGAACGAGAGCAAAGCAATTCAGATACATACAGGAAACAGAGGATACAAAGTGACTGTCGACAACGAATCAGTAGCCAAAGCTACGGTAGATGAAGAAGGACAGATCCGGGTAGAGTCCCTGTCACCGGGTACTGCAACGGTTACAGTGACCGACAGGCTGAATAAGAGTGCGGAACTTTCCGTAAAAGTCATCAAGAAACTGGCACTCGACAATAATGAAGAAATCTCTTATCTGACGGTCGGCGAGCCCCTAATGCTTAAAATTCTGAATGGTAACGGCGGCTATACCTGTACAAACAATGGTTCTGCCACGTATCTGAAATGCACAATAGCGGAAAGCGGAACAGAAGTCATTGTCGAAGGGCTCAGAAGATACCGTTTCAACAAAACGATTACTATTAGTGACCAGGAAGGCGAATCAATCAGTATCAATGTGCTTTATATAGATAGCCCTTATCTGCAAGATCCGTCTTATCGTTACCTGATTAAAGGCTCCAGTTCTTATCAAAGCCTGTCTACTTCGGCCGTAGGTATCATTACTCATTCGGAAGAGTTCAATATGTCCGAACTGGTTATAAAAAGCTCCGGAACTTCTGCCAGCGGTTTTGCCGTGCAATTCTCAGGAGACTTGAAAGAAGGCGATAAGAGTGCCCCTGTACTATATAAGGTGACGAGAAACGCAATCGACAAGAGTGTAAAATATCCGATAGAAGACTGTCGCATTGATAAAGCAGAAGATGGCTGGTATTGGGTCAGCTTCCTGGAAGCCGGCTGCACTGTCCGTTCTTATATGATAACCAAGCAATAATTTATAAACCTGACACATGGATTTTGAAAGTACCCCCATACTTTTGAAATGACCAACATAAAAAGAGACTGTCCGCGCAACACAGTACGTTCCTTATTTCTGTCTGTATTGTAGCCAGTCTCTTTTTATAAATTCTTGAATAGATATGAATAGATATGATAACAGATTACGTATTCTTACCGAAGAATTCGAATCGCTCATCTCACGTGAAAATGAAAAGATACTGCCAGGCAACGGAATCTTTGAACGTTACAAATATCCCATACTGACAGCCGCCCACACTCCGTTGGAATGGAGATACGACTTCAACCCCGAAACGAACCCTTTCTTTATGGAACGCTTCGGCATCAATGCCGTATTCAATGCAGGAGCTATCAAATTCAACGGAAAGTACCTTGTCATGGGACGGGTGGAAGGATATGACCGCAAATCATTCTTCGCCATCGCCGAAAGCCCGAACGGAATAGACAACTTCCGTTTTTGGGAGTATCCGGTTCAATTGCCGGATTTATATCCTGAAGAGACGAACGTGTATGATATGCGCCTGACAGCCCATGAAGACGGTTGGATTTACGGTATCTTTTGCAGCGAAAGCCTTGACCCGGACGCCACCCCCGGCGACTTGTCTTCTGCCATAGCCAAAGCGGGTATCGTGCGTACCAAAGACTTGAAGAACTGGGAGCGACTGCCGAACCTGATTTCCAAAAGCCAGCAACGCAATGTCGTTTTGCACCCGGAATTTGTAAACGGTAAATATGCCCTGTACACCCGTCCGCAGGATAATTTCATCAATGCCGGCAACGGCGGCGGTATCGGTTGGGCACTGATAGATGATATAACCCATGCGGAAGTGAAAGAAGAAACCATTATCAACCACCGCCATTATCATACCATCAAAGAGGTGAAGAACGGTGAAGGGCCTCATCCTATCAAAACCCCAAAAGGTTGGCTACATCTGGCTCACGGAGTTCGTGCCTGCGCAGCCGGCTTGCGTTATGTACTCTATCTGTATATGACCTCTCTGGAAGACCCGACTAAAATCATTGCCGAACCGGGCGGTTTCTTGCTTGCCCCTATGGGAGAGGAAAGAATCGGAGATGTATCCAACGTACTTTTCTCGAACGGCTGGATTGCGGATGAGGACGGGACAGTATATATCTATTACGCTTCTTCCGACACCCGCATGCACGTGGCAACCTCGTCAATCGACAGGCTGACGGATTATTGTCTCCACACACCAGCAGACGGATTCCGTTCCGCTACGTCTGTGAAAAGCATCTGTAAGCTCGTAGAGACGAACAAGCTGGTCATGACAGAGCAATACGTTTAAAATTAAAAGCGCAAAGTTGTCCGGTTGTCATATGACAGAGCCGGACAACTTTGCGCTTTTCTTTTTTGCAGAAGAGGAACGTTTTTTATTCCAAAACCGGGGAATATCAACATAGTATCAGAATGAGTTAAAATAATATTTGTTTCCTTACCTCTTTCCCCCTACCTTTGCCGCAAAGAACATAGAACATATAAATCGAATCAAAACAATAATATGAAATTACACACTACCGACCTTCTCATCATATGTGCTTATCTTATCGCAATGATTGTCATCGGGCTTATTCTAAAGAAACGGGCTGCCCAAAATATGGATTCCTATTTTTTAGGCGGGAAATCATTGCCTTTCTATATGTTGGGATTATCCAACGCATCCGGAATGTTCGATATTACAGGCACAATGCTGATGGTATATTGGGCATTCGCCTATGGCTTCAAAAGCCTCTGGATTCCCTGGTTATGGCCGGTATTCAATCAGATATTCCTCATGGTTTACCTGTCCGTGTGGCTGCGCCGTTCTAACGTGCTCACCGGCGCGGAATGGATTAAGACCCGTTTCGGGAAAGGTAAAGGATCAACTCTTTCACATACGATTGTTATTGTATTCGCATTATTGAGCGTACTCGGTTTTTTAAGTTATGGATTCATAGGTATTGGTAAATTTATGGAGATATTCATCCCCTGGGAAGTGGTATCTCCATTTATTCCTTTCAATGTTCCTGCAGAATATGTACCTCATGTATATGGTATCTTCTTTACCACAATCGCCACTTTCTATGTGATGCTCGGCGGAATGTTGAGTATCGTATGGACGGATGTCGTCCAATTCCTGATAATGACCGTGGCGGGTATCGTTATCGTCGTCATCGGCATGCAGATGGTAGCACCGGATATGATTCACTCATTTGTTCCCGCCGGGTGGGATTCGCCTTTCTTCGGGTGGACGCTCGATATTGACTGGAGCAGCCGGATGAATCTCCTCACCGAACGAATGGCGAACGAGCCTTACAGCCTGATAAGCATTTTCGTCATGATGGCTTTGCTGAAAGGTATCTTTATGAGTATGGCAGGCCCTGCCCCCAACTATGACATGCAGAAGATTCTGTCCTGCAAGTCTCCGAAAGAAGCGGCTATGATGAGCGGCTCTGTATCAGTAGTGTTATTAATCCCCCGTTATCTGATGATTATGGGATTCGCATTGCTGGCTATCTACTTCTTCAAAGAGGATGGCGGAATGACACAGATGGAAGTTACACGGACGGACTTTGAGACGATTCTTCCTCACTTAATCACACGTTATGTTCCGGCAGGATTGGCAGGGTTGTTGTTGGCCGGGCTATTGGCTGCATTCATGTCTACTTTCGCTTCTACGGTAAATGCAGCTCCTGCATATATCGTGAATGACATTTATCTGAAATATATCAATCCGAAAGCAAGCGTAAAAACGCAAATCCGCAGCAGTTATGTCATTTCTGTTGCCGTAGTAGTAATCAGCACTGTTATCGGATTCTTCCTGAAAGACATCAATGAAATCTTCCAATGGATTGTAGGCGCACTTTTCGGTGGATATATTGCCGCCAACGTACTGAAATGGCACTGGTGGCGTTTCAACGGTGAGGGATATTTCTGGGGAATGACTGCCGGAGTACTGGCGGCAATCGTGATGAAATTCACCGTTCCCGATGCATGGGTGCTCTATTTCTTCCCGGTGTTGTTCGGCGTCTCCCTGATAGGATGTATTGCCGGAACATACAGCGCACCTCCGACAGACGATGAAACACTTATCAATTTCTACACCCGTGTACGCCCTTGGGGATGGTGGAAGCCGATTGAAGAAAAAGCTCTGGCCCGTTACCCCCATATCCGGCCAAACAGAAACTTCAAAAGAGATGCTTTCAACGTGGCAATCGGTATCGTTTGGCAATGTACGCTTACTATCATTCCGATGTATCTCGTTGTCCGTGAGCAACTGGGACTCTGGAGTTCCATCGCCCTGTTGCTGGTTACTACACTGATATTAAGAAAGACGTGGTACAAACCTTTGTGCAAAGAAGAAGCACGTTATAATGAAGAAATGAAACAACTGAAATAAAAAGAAATAATTAGCTTAACACACTAAAAACCGGAGAACTGACCATGAAAAGACTATCTGTCATACTAATCTCATTTTTACTATATCTGCCACTAAGCGCTCAATTCAAAGGAACAGTCTATATCGACGCCGACCAATCGGGCATATTTAATAAAGGCGACAAGCCGCTGGCGGGAGTTATGGTAACAGACGGATTGAATGTAGTAAAGACAGATAAGAAAGGTCGGTTCTCTTTACCCGGATTCGAAAAGACACGGTTCATCACTATCACCACTCCTGCCGGATACGAAACACAGCATTTCTACCTGCCCGTAAAAGAAAACAGGAAAAGCTATGATTTCCTGCTGACAGAGAGCAAACGGACTAAATCGGAAGAGCACTCTTTCGTTCAAATCACCGATACCGAAGTGACCGGCGGAATGGGGCGTTGGGTGACAGACCTTCAGCAATATATAAAGAACGAGAAACCTGCATTCCTGATTCATACCGGAGACATCTGTTACGAACCGGGACTTACCATGCACAATCAAGTAGTCAATGCTCAAACAATGGACTGCCCCGTTTATTATTGCATCGGCAATCACGACCTGGTGAAAGGCAAGTATGGCGAAGAGCTTTACGAGTCTCTCTACGGCCCGACATGGTATTCATTCGATGTCGGTAATATCCATTACGTAGTCACCCCCATCGACCACGGAGACAACCCGACTGACTATACCCTGAAAGACGTATATAACTGGCTGAAAAATGACCTCGCCCTGATGAAAGAAGGGCAAGCACTGATTCTTTTCAACCATGACCTGTTCACCGCAAGCGACACTTTCGTATTCAAAGCCGACAATGAACATATACTCGACCTGCGTGATTTCAATACCAAAGCCCAGATATACGGACATATGCACTACAACTACGTCCGCAATCAGAATGGAATTTATACCATCTGCACCGGAACGTTAGACAAAGGCGGCATTGACCATACACCTTCTTCTTTCCGTGATATTAAAGTAGATGCCAATAATAACATCAGCACAGAACTGAGATACGCTTTCATCGAACCGCAAATTGCCATCGTCTCTCCGATGGACAATCAGACTACCGCTTCTTCCGTTGCCGCTTCTACTGGCGAAAACCAGCTTCCTGTTTCCGTCAACACCTATCATTCGCAGGCAAAAACATCACACGTTTCTTATATCTTAAGCGACGCGGAGAACAAACAGGAAATAGCCAAAGGCAATCTTACCTCTCTCACCGACTGGAACTGGAATGGAAACATTCAAATACCGGCGAATGAAAACGGGAAAAGACTGAACCTTACAGTAACTTCATTCTTCAACGACGGAAAGAAAGCGACTGCTACCAGCCAATTCACTTATCAAAAAGATTTCAAGCTGTCCTCTATTCCGGGCGAAGACTGGAACACCCTGCTTCAAAACGCCGCTCACTCCGGCGGAGTCAATGATTCTCAAATCAAGCTCCCCCTACAATTGCAATGGACAGCCAACACAGGCAGCAATATCTTTATGACTTCCCCCATTATCGCCGGACAAAAAGTATTCATCGCCACCACCGACGATAATGTATCACTGAACACATTCATCTGCGCATTCGACTTCAACTCCGGCAAACTATTGTGGAAATTCCCTACTGCAAATTCAGTAAAGAACACAATAGCCTATGAAAATGGAATTGTAATAGCCCAGGATGCCGCCTGCAACCTCTATGCCTTAGACGCAGAATCAGGGAAATTACTTTGGAAACAATACATCAATCTGAACAGTTACCCCTATCTGACAGAAGGAGTGACCGTAGATAAAGGCATAGCCTATGCCGGAATCGGCGCCGGACTATCCGCCTATGACTTAAAAACAGGACAAACAATATGGACTAACAAAGACTGGAAACAACGGGAAGGCGCTACCACCACCCTGACCGTTGCCGGAAATGTATTAGTCAGCGGAACGCAATGGGGCGGATTATACGGCAATGACGTCCGCACCGGAAAACAACTATGGAAACTCTCCGACAACGGGCTCGGCAACCGGGGAGCATCTCCGGTCTATAAAGACGGAAAACTATGGATTATCTCTTCCAAAAGCTTCTTCACCATAGAGCCGCAAACCGGAAAAGTACTTCAACAAAAAGAACTCTCTGCCAATCTGGACGTTACATCCACCCCGCTCGTCACCGAACAGGAGATTATCTTCGGCACTGCCGACCGTGGAGTCTTCGCACTGGACAAATCCACACTTTTCAACAAATGGAAAGCAGAGACATCACCTTCACTCGTCTACACCGCCCCTTACTCCAGCACCCCGCAAGCCGGAGTGGAAACAAGCCCCGTAGCGTCACAAGGAGTTGTCTACATCGGAGCTTCCGACGGTTATCTATACGCTATCGACCAGGCAACGGGAATCATAAAAGAGAAATATAACCTCGGAGCACCTGTATTCTCCACCGTAGCCGTATCCGGTAACCGGATGATTGTTTGCGACTTTGCAGGAAATGTGTATTGCTTCTCATCGAAGTAAACTCTCTCCTCGATTCTGTAAAAGCAAAAGGCAGATATTTTATAGAACTCCCTTTCATTCAAGATGCCAAATTGGTATCTTGAAAGTTATTTGAGATAACCTATCTTATACAGTTTTTCTCACCCCGCGCGTTGTAATTTGAAGATTATCACGTATCTTTGCCCCTCAATCATAAATACGAGATATGGCTATTACAATCAAGAAAGTCACCACAAAGAGTGAGCTAAAGAAATTTATCCGTTTCAATTACAGGATGTATAAGGACAATCCTTATTCCGTGCCCGACCTCTATGACGATATGCTCAATACGTTCAACAAAAAGAAAAACGCGGCATTCGAGTTCTGTGAAGCAGATTATTTCCTGGCATACCGGGACGATAAAATCGTAGGGCGCGTAGCCGCTATCGTCAACAACCGTGCCAATGAGAAATGGGACTGCAAGAACGTCCGTTTCGGATGGATAGACTTCATTGACGACCCCGAAGTCTCTGCCGCCCTCATCAAGACAGTAGAAGACTGGGGAAAAGAAAGGGGCATGACGCACATTGTCGGCCCTCTCGGATTTACCGATTTCGACGCAGAAGGAATGCTGGTTGAAGGATTCGACCAACTCAGCACGATGGCTACCATCTACAACCACCCCTACTATCCGGTACACATGGAGAAACTCGGTTTCGAGAAAGATGCCGACTGGGTGGAATACCAAATCTACATTCCTGATGCCATCCCCGACAAGCACAAGCGCATCTCCGAACTAATTCAACGGAAATATAACCTCAAGATAAAAAAATACACTTCCGGAAGGAAAATAGCCAAAGACTACGGACAGAAGATTTTCGAGCTGATGAACGAAGCATACAGCCCGCTCTACGGCTACTCCCCACTGACACAGCGGCAAATCGACCAGTACGTGAAAATGTACCTGCCTATTCTCGACTTACGCATGGTGACACTTATCACTGATGCCAACGATGAACTGGTCTGCGTAGGTATCTCCATGCCTTCACTGGCGGAAGCCCTGCAAAAGTCGCACGGACGCTTGCTGCCTCTCGGATGGTTCTATCTGCTGAAAGCACTGTTCATGAAACGTCGTGCCAAAATGCTTGATTTACTACTTGTTGCAGTGAAGCCGGAATACCAGAACAAAGGTGTTAACGCTTTGTTATTTTCCGATTTAATTCCAGTTTATCAAAAATTAGGTTTTATCTTTGCGGAAAGCAACCCCGAACTGGAACTGAATGGAAAAGTTCAGGCACAATGGGATTACTTTGAGACTCAACAACATAAGCGCCGCCGTGCGTTCATCAAAGAGATAAAATAAAAAACAGCTATGGAAGAGAACGAATTGATACCTGTAGACAACAACAATGCAGTAGAGTACACTGACGACAACATCCGCCACTTGAGCGACATGGAGCATGTCCGCACACGCCCCGGTATGTATATCGGCAGGCTGGGCGACGGTGCGCATGCCGAAGACGGAATCTATGTCCTCCTGAAAGAAGTAATCGACAACAGTATTGACGAGTTCAAAATGCAAGCCGGTAAGAAAATTGAGATTACCGTTGAAGAAAATCTTCGTGTCAGTGTCCGCGACTACGGACGAGGCATTCCGCAAGGAAAGCTGATTGAAGCGGTCAGCATGCTGAACACAGGTGGTAAGTACGACAGTAAAGCATTCAAGAAGAGTGTCGGACTGAACGGTGTCGGTGTGAAAGCCGTCAACGCATTGAGCTCCCGTTTCGAGGTACGCAGTTACCGCGACGGCAAAGTACGTACCGCCACTTTCTCCAAAGGAAACCTGCTGACTGACAATACGCAAGATACCGAAGAGGAAAACGGAACTTATATCTTCTTCGAACCGGACAACACATTATTCCTGAACTATTGTTTCAAGCCCGAATTTATCGAGACGATGCTACGTAACTATACGTACCTCAATACCGGACTTGCCATTATCTATAACGGTCACCGCATCCTGTCACGCAACGGTCTTGTAGACCTCCTGAACGACAACATGACGGCAACCGGACTTTATCCGATTATCCATCTGAAAGGCGAAGACATCGAGATAGCCTTCACCCATACCGGACAATACGGAGAAGAATACTACTCTTTCGTCAACGGTCAGCACACCACGCAGGGCGGTACGCATCAAAGTGCTTTCAAGGAACACATCGCCCGCACTATCAAAGAGTTCTTCAACAAGAATATGGACTACACCGATATCCGTAACGGACTGGTGGCTGCCATTGCCGTCAACGTGGAAGAACCTATCTTCGAGAGCCAGACCAAAACCAAACTGGGTTCTACCAACATGGTTCCCGGCGGCGTGACGGTCAACAAATACGTGGGTGACTTCATCAAACAGGAAGTGGACAACTTCCTGCACAAGCATGCGGACGTAGCCGAAGCAATCCAGCAAAAGATTCAAGAATCGGAAAAGGAACGCAAAGCCATCGCCGGCGTGACGAAACTTGCCCGCGAACGTGCCAAGAAAGCGAACCTGCACAACCGTAAACTGCGCGACTGCCGCATCCACCTCAACGACCCGAAGGGAAAAGGACTGGAAGAGGACTCCTGCATCTTTATCACCGAGGGTGACTCTGCAAGTGGTTCCATCACCAAAAGCCGTGATGTTAACACTCAGGCGGTATTCAGTCTACGCGGTAAACCGCTGAACTCTTTCGGACTGACAAAGAAAGTGGTTTACGAGAACGAAGAATTCAACCTGCTTCAGGCAGCCTTGAATATAGAAGACGGTATAGAAGGACTGCGTTACAACAAAGTCATCGTAGCCACCGATGCCGATGTGGACGGTATGCACATCCGCCTGCTGCTGATTACCTTCTTCCTGCAATTCTTCCCCGACCTCATCAAGAAGGGGCATGTATATATCCTGCAAACTCCCTTGTTCCGCGTGCGCAACAAGAAAAAGACGCTCTACTGTTACAGCGAGGAAGAACGTATCAACGCCATCAACGAATTAAGCCCGAATCCCGAAATCACCCGATTCAAAGGATTGGGAGAAATCTCGCCGGACGAGTTCAAGCACTTTATCGGCAAGGACATGCGTCTGGAACAAGTATCATTGCGCAAGACGGACGCAGTAAAAGAACTACTTGAATTCTACATGGGCAAGAATACCATGGAACGACAGAACTTTATTATAGATAACTTGGTTATAGAAGAAGACTTGGCATCATGAGAAAAGCAATATTCCCGGGTACTTTCGACCCTTTCACCATCGGACATTATTCGGTAGTGGAACGTGCACTTACCTTTATGGACGAGATTGTGATAGGAATCGGTATCAACGAGAACAAGAATACGTATTTCCCCATCGAGAAAAGGGAAGAAATGATTCGGGAACTTTATAAAGACGAACCTCGCATCACAGTGATGTCATATGATTGTCTGACGATTGATTTTGCGCAGGAAGTAGGAGCACAATTCATCGTCCGTGGCATCCGTACCGTGAAAGACTTCGAGTACGAAGAGACGATTGCGGACATCAACCGCAAACTGGCGGGCATTGAAACCATCCTGCTCTTCACTGAACCCGAACTGACTTGTGTCAGCTCTACGATTGTACGCGAGTTATTGACCTATAATAAAGATATCAGCCAGTTTATTCCTGAAGGAATGAGGATAAGTTGAGAATGGAGCAAAGTAAGATTATGAGTAAGATTAAAATATACGTCCTTTTGGCTTGCCTGTGGACAGTATCAGCCGTACAGGCTCAGAATTTCGGTTCGGCTGCCATGCGCAAGCTACAAATGGCAGAATTTGCAATCTCCAACTTCTATGTAGACAAAGTAGATGAGGACAAGCTGGTAGAAGAAGCCATCATCAAGATGCTGGCACAACTCGACCCGCACTCCACCTACTCGGACGCAGAAGAAGTGAAGAAAATGAACGAACCTCTCCAAGGCAACTTCGAAGGTATCGGGGTACAGTTCCAAATGATTGAAGATACATTACTGGTGGTGCAACCCGTCAGCAACGGCCCTTCCGAGAAAGTAGGCATCCTTGCCGGCGACCGCATTATCGCCGTCAACGACAGCGCCATTGCCGGAGTGAAGATGAGTACGGAAGATATAATGAAACGTCTTCGCGGCCCGAAAGGCTCCAAAGTCAATCTGAAGATTGTCCGTCGTGGCGTAGAAGACCCATTGGTTTTCACCGTAAAAAGAGACAAGATTCCTATCCTCAGCCTTGACGCTTCTTACATGATTCAGCCCAAGACAGGCTATATCCGCATCAACCGCTTCGGAGCAACCACCGCCGAGGAGTTCAAGAAAGCAATGAAGGAACTTCAGAAGCAAGGCATGAAGGATATGATTCTCGACTTGCAAGGCAATGGCGGAGGATACCTCAACGCAGCCATCGACCTTGCCAACGAATTCCTGGGACAAAAGGAACTCATCGTCTACACCGAAGGCCGGACTGCCAAACGCAGCGATTTTTATGCCAAAGGTAACGGGGACTTCCGTAACGGCCGCCTCATTGTATTAGTAGATGAATACACAGCTTCCGCCAGTGAGATTGTCAGTGGTGCGGTGCAGGATTGGGACAGGGGAATCATCGTCGGCCGCCGTTCTTTCGGCAAAGGACTGGTGCAGCGTCCCATCGACCTGCCGGACGGCTCCATGATTCGCCTGACTATCGCCCGTTATTATACTCCTGCAGGCCGCTGCATCCAAAAGCCTTATGACAGCTCGACAGATTACAATAAAGACTTGATAGAACGCTTCAACCACGGCGAACTGATGAATGCCGACAGCATCCACTTCCCGGATTCACTGAAAGTACAGACTAAGAAACTGGGACGCACAGTCTATGGCGGTGGCGGTATCATGCCGGATTATTTCGTACCTATCGACACTACTTTGTACACGGATTATCACCGGAACCTGGTAGCCAAAGGAGTCATCATTAAATTTACGATGAAGTTTATCGAAGGCCACCGGAAGGAATTGGCGGGCAAGTACAAGAAGTTCGAATCATTCAATGAAAAGTTTATCATTGACGATGACATGATGGCAACTTTACGCGAAATGGGCGATAAAGAGGGCGTGAAGTTTAATGAAGAGCAGTATCAGAAATCGCTCCCACTTATCAAAACTCAACTCAAAGCATTGATAGCACGTGACCTTTGGGATATGAATGAATATTTCCGGGTGATGAATACAACGAATGAGAGTGTACAAAAGGCATTGGAGATATTGAATTCGGACGAATATCAGAAGAAACTGAAAGTAAATCAGCACTGATATTCATCAACTCTCCCCTATATTAAAAACGCACATTTCTCTTTCACCTATCACCGACGGCAATCAAACGCTTTATTCATCGAGGTTTCCGGCGGTGATAGGTTGTTTTTCAACCTATCACCTCATCTATCACCTATCACCGTCAAGGCCGTTTTCCTTTCCTACACCGTATCTGTCAATCGGGACAAGGCTGATAAATTCCTCAAACAAGTAGGAATACTTTGTTTTTCTCCCTTATATAGTTTATCTTTGCCGCTGATATAGTTCATCTACCATAGCCGTGACGAATTCCTACCACGGCCATGAAGAGAAGCTACCACAGCCATGGCAAGATCTTACCACGGCCGTGACAGACTAATGATAAAGGCACCGGAACATAACTATCCCTACGTCTTAATCAAAGAATAAAGGCAGGACAACTTATATAAAGCCGCTTGATAACAAACAAACAACAGCTATATAACACAATCCCCTCTAACGAAGTCCAACGATAACTAATTTGTTTTGCAACAACAAAACACGATGTATTTACGATAAAATAAATAGAGAACAATGGCAATACAATTTGAATTGTACAAGACTCCCCATCCCAAGGATGAGGAAGGCAAAGAGACGTATCACGCACGCGTAGTCAACTTCCAGCACATCGACACGGATTATCTGGCAAAGGAAATCCAGATAGCCACCTCGCTGACCGAAGGAGACGTAAAATCTGTCCTCGATTCCCTTAGTCACTTTATGGGCGACCGGCTTCGGGAGGGAGAAAGCGTCCATCTGGACGGTATCGGCTATTTTCAGATAAAACTGAACAGCAAAGAACCTATCACTTCACCCAAGCTGAAAGCGAATCAAATTAAGCTCAAAGCCAACATCAGCTTCAAGGCAGATATCAAACTGAAAAAGTCAGTCAGCGTCGTACACCTGGAACGAAGCAAATTGAAACCCCATTCGGCTTCCCGCTCGAACGAAGAAGTAGACAAACTGCTGACCAACTATTTCAACAATAACCCGATATTAACCCGCTCCGACTTTCAAAGGCTCTGCGGTTTCACTCCCACCACCGCCGCACGGCACATCAAACGGCTGAAAGAGGAAAAGAAATTGAAGAATATCCATACGTATTATAATCCTATTTATATGCCGATGCCTGGGTATTATGGGATGGCGGAAATAAAAGAGGATGAAACAAATGTAATACAGAAATGAAGAAACTAAATAGCTCCTCAAAAACAAAAAGATAATCATTATTAATACCTCATAGGTGCAAATTCTGCACTTATGATAATAGACTGTCACATTTCTTTGTCCCACTATCCAAGCTATTATAAACAAGGATACAATATAAAGAAAGATTAAAAAAGAAATTCAGTTGTCGCAAAATTTGCGACAACTGAATTTCGTGCTGTTTCCACCCCTAACTTGTGCAAGAACTACCCAGATTGATTATTGTCTTAATTAGCAAGGATAAACACATAAATGTATTATTTTCCTCAGAAAAAAAGAGAATAAAGCTACTACTATTATTTGCCTTGAAGCGTTATAATAGAACGCGCCGGAATCTGAACAGTCTTTCCACTTTTCACTGTCCCTACAGGAAGCAAATCTTCCCCTTCTTTATCTGAAGTACGATAAATCTGCCATTGTGCATTTCCTACTTTTTCTTCATTAATAGAAAACTCTTTTTCTTCATTAGCATAGTTGACAACTACCATCACATACGTTCCATCTGTATTCTTATAAGCTGTGCACATCAATCCTTGTTGGTCGGTATCACCATCGGGAATCAAAGTCCCCGTTTTATCGAAAGCCGAAACGGACAGCCGTACTGCACCCGGACGGATAAAGCGGCTGTAATTTCCCAAAGCCCACATCAGTTTGGAGTCTTCTACTCTGCCATCCAAAAAGTTGCCGTCCGTAGTATATTCACGAATCAATCCGTCTTTATAGTCACCACCGATGGCACGCCACCATTGCCAGCTCTTCGCTCCGGCATATACGATGTCGTGGTGAATGATACGGGCTACATAAAGCGCTGTCTTCATCGTACGGTCGAATCCGTTGCCGCCACCGATTTCTTCGTCATTACCCATGATGCAAGTCTCCGTCTGCCAGAAGTCAACATTGTGTTTATCCAATGTATCACGCAATTGACAACGTATATTACGCAATTCGCTTAATGGCGTAGTAGTCCAATAGCTATGTCCGAGCATCAGTCGGGGAACGTTCGGAATATCTCCCAAATATGTATCCACACTATCGGGACAGAAGAAAGCCTGAATCTGATACCCCCGCTGCCAGTCCGTTTCGTGAGTGCGGAACATACAGCGGTAATCGGAAGATTCATTCACCAGAATCTGCGTATCCATATCCCGGCTTACAAATTCTTTGCTTAACAAACGGACGGTATGGGCTACTTCCCTGTTGGTTGCCGGACAGCCTTCCTGCTTCGGGCCTACCCAGTTCCAATGTCCGTCCGGTTCGTTGAAAGGACATATATAGTCGAACTTGATACCGTCATGTTTTTCTACTCCTTGCACTACATCCGCCAGAAAACGGGCATACTTTTCGTAACAGTCCGGCTTCAAGTTAGCCGTGCCGCCACGACCGGTATTGGTAGCTAGCCCGTTCTGCGTATAATACACAGGGGGGGAGTTCAGGAAAGCAAGGAATTTGTTCACTCCCCGTTCTTTTGCCAGTTTGAGGAAGTTACGCTGTCCTCGTTGCTTGTTCCAGTCGTATGTTCCGTCGGCATTGAGGAAACATTCTGCACGCATCCAGGGGGAAGCAATCTGACTGGCTTCGCCCTGTTCAGTGCTGCCCGCCCCGACGTTGAAACGCCAGAGGGACAGGCCGATACCTTTCGGCTTTCCGTTCGCATCATTCCCGGTGCTGAACAGCCAGTCGGCAACCTGATTCTGCTTTTCCTGCGGCCAAAGTCCGATGAATTGCATACTCCATGCGTCAGAAGCGCCGAAGTATGCCATCGTTTGACAGGGTTTGTCCGTTTCTATCTGAAAATTGATATCGGGGGCAGGACGGGAAGAACATCCACCCGCCATACCTGCGATTGAGAAGAAGCCTAAAGCGGCTAAGAGCATTTTACCTTTCATACTTTAATAACCTAATACCTTATATAAATCTAATACCTATCAAAACTTTATCCGGTTTATTGCAGGTCATAGACCATTGTTACTACTGATTTCGATGGAATATATCCGGTCAGATAATCAGCTTCTTCTTTCAAATCTCTTGTTTCAGAAGTTGTATATTGACGAACTGATTTCACAGTCTTATCTCCTATTCCTTCCAGTGCAGTATCCATGTGGATGGTTTCTACTCCCATGTTGGTGTATACTACTACCAGTCTATCCTGTTCGGGAGAAATGTAGGCCGAACCGAAAAGCATACGTGAACCATTAGGAATATTAAGGTCTACACGTTTATAACCCGGACGAACGAAAAGGCTATAGTTACCCAATACCCACAGGTTCTTACTGGCAGAATAAGTACCATCCAAAGCAATGTCACCATAATCACCATCACCCGGAATCAAACGAATCATATAGAAGCGGCTTTTTTGGCTATATACTTCTACGCTGGCTGTTGTCCAGTATGACCATGAGCTTACATTGGCTGTAGCCAGATCATGATGGAGTACCTTTGCCATAGAGAGCGCCAAGTCCATGTAAGTAGCATCATCAAAACTGTCGTAATCTTCGTACATGGTTTCTCCTGCATTATGGAGCATACTCCATTCTGTCTGATAAACTTTGAGGTTATTCTTCTCTGCTGCCTTACGCAATTCAGTACGTGTTTCCTGCAATTGATCCCAGGTTCTGTCAACCCAATAGCTATGTCCGCAAACGACATTAGGTTGCATATGTTTTAAATTGCCAATATAGTATTCACCTGCTTTATCTTCAAAGAACTGAAGTATCACCTGCGACTTTTGTCCCTGTCCATCAAAACCATAAACCGATTTCCATGAGCCGGACTCAGCTATCAGGATATTTGTTCCTTCCAAATTCTTATCAGTCAGTTTCTTATCCATTTCCCTGGCCAGATTGGCAATCTCCCAGCTCATCCATCCGCTGCCTTCCTGAGCGGCTTTGCCGTCGCTTCCCGGCCCCCAATCATATTGCGGCTCGTTCAATGGGCTGATAAATGGTATATTATAACCTTCATCTACAAAGTGGCTTGCTACCGTAGCCATATAGTCGGCAAATAGTCCATAGCCGTCTACACCATCATCATTCGTGTTTTTCAGATTCGCATACCAACCGTTGTCTGAATATCCTTTTCCATTCTTTGTATAATAAACCGGGGGAGTATTGCTGAATAGTACGAACTGGTTGCATCCATATTCTTTCGCTTTCTGCATAAAATATTGCTGACCGGAGCATTTACCCCAAGTGTAAGTTCCGTCGGCGTTCAGGAAACATTCTGCACGGTTTACTTTACTGGCTATATTACTGGCCTCACCTTGCTCGGCAGTCCCACCGCCGAGATTGACACGCCACATGGACAGGCCGATTCCTTCGGGTTGATTGTTCTTGACTTCTTGAGAGAATAATAATTTAGCGATTCCTTCTTTGTTGTTGTCGCTCCAATATTTGCCTACATAGTCCATTGTCCATGCATCGGACGAGGCAAAGCCGTCGATGGTTTGATAAGTTGTGGCGGCATTCACCGTAGCTGTTTCATTTTTGGCTTTCAACACCGGTTCGTAGTCCGGTGAGAAAGTCAGGTCGTCGCTGCAAGCGGAAAGGGCGGCAGCCAGACAGGAGATTCCAAATAAGATATATTTATTTTTCATACGTCACATTCTTTAATAGTTAGTTGATTTTTAGTAACCGGGGTTCTGTTCGATACTTCCGTTCGACATGGTTATTTCCGTAGTCGGTATCGGGAAAAGCAAATCACGGGTTTCGTTGAAGTTGATGCCCTTATCACTTCTTTCCTTTTGGTTGTTTGCTTCGTAACTGTCCGTATACGACAGGTTGTATCTCACAAATGAACCATTCTTGCCCATGATATTGCAGATTGCCGGTTTACCGTTATCATCTTTCCAACGGCGAAGGTCGAACAAGCGGTTGTTTTCCAAAGCCAGTTCCAAGCGGCGTTCCTGACGGATTGCGTCACGAAGTTCGGTTCCCGAGCTTTGAGTATCTTCCAAACTGGCACGCTTACGTACCCTGTTCAATGCCCAGCGGGCTTCAGCATCACGACCGAGTTTATTTTCCACTTCGGCGTACATTAATAATACGTCAGCAAAACGAAGCAAACGGTAGTTCAACGGAATATGAGGTGCATTGTACGGGTCAGGACGTTTACTCTTCGGGATATACAATTTGCGTGTCACACGTGCGGATTTGTGTTCGTCCGCTTTGATGGTGTAACCTCTCGCTTCTTCATCGCCGGCTACATCTTGTCCGTTTTTGATTATTGTCCATTTCAGACGGACATCGCTGCTGCTATATGCTTTTTCCAGATTACTGGTAGGCAATCCCCAAGCCCAACCACTGTCATTTCGCGAACCGCAGACAATAGAGATACGTTCGCCCAGTGAATAAGATATATCACTATTGGTCTGTATTTCGAACAGGGATTCCTTGTTGTTGTTATAATCTATGTTCCACACTTGGCTGAAGTCTTCCATCAGGTCGTATTCACAAGATGTTCCGGCATATTCTCCACGGCAGATCAGTTCTTGTAGTACCTTCTCTGCTGCATCATATTTTTCCTGATACAGATATACCTTTGCCAACAGCCCTTGTGCGGCTCCTTTGGTGGCACGTCCCAAATCTTTTGAACTATATTCGCTACGCTTAGGCAACTCATTAATAGCATCAAGTAAATCTTGCTCTACAACTGCGTAACTATCTGCTATGCTGGAACGTTGGATGCCTTGTACTTCACTTGGCAGTTTGACTCCCATCACTAATGGAATGCCGCCGAAGTTACGAATCAAATCGAAATATTGGAAGGCACGAAGCATCTTCGCTTCGGCTATATAGCGTTTCTTCAGATTATCGTTTTCAAAAGATACTCCGGGAATACGTTCAATAGCCACATTACAGCGCAGGATACCTTTATAGCGGTATTGCCAGAAATTCTGACAGCAGTTTCCCGCATTGTAAGTATTGCCTGTATAATGCGCCAGGTCACGATATTCGCCCGGGTCTTGGGTAGTATTACCCATCCACATATCGTCCGTACACATATCGGCAGCCAGATAGAACTTATAAATCTGCCACCAGTCATCGAAAGCAAGGGATTGATAACAGCCTGTTATTTGCTGCGCGCATTCATCTTCATTCTTGAAATATTCGTTCAAGTCTTGCTGTCCTCTCAGCGGTTCTTCCAGGAAGTCGGCGCATCCGGTGAAGGATAGAGTCATGGCAGCCATTGAAAGACCTAATATATATCGTTTCATATTTATACTGATTTATGTTGGTTTAAAAATTGATGTTCAATCCGAAGAGATATGTACGTGGGTTAGGATAACTTGCCCAGTCGATACCCATTTCCGTCACACCCTTACCCACTGATACCGCTTCCGGATCCATGCCGGAATAGCCGGTGATGGTAAACGGATTTTGTGCGGAGAAAGAGAGACGCAATACGATGTCTTTAGTCCACCGCTTCGGTAAAGTATATCCTATTTGCAACATCTTGCAACGAAGGTAAGAACCGTCTTCCACGAAGAAGCTCGACGGACGTTTCCAGTTCATGTTAGAGTCGTTCACTGACAAGCGGGGTAATGAGTTGCTCGTTCCTTCACCGTGCCATGAACTGTTGTATGTTCCGGCATACACATTCTCACCACCGGCACCGGAGTAGCGGCCTTTGGTCGTGTTGAACACATCGTTGCCGATAGTGCCGTAGAAGTTGGCCATGAAATCAAGGTTCTTGTAAGAAACACGTCCGTTGATGCCGACCATCAAATCGGGGAATGCCGAACCGATGTATGCCTTATCCTTATCATCCAGTTTGCCGTCACCATTCAAATCTTTGAAGCGGATGTCACCAGGTAGTGCATTGGGTTGGATGACCGAACCATACTCGTTGGTGTGGGCGTTCACCTCTGTCTGGTTCTGAAAGATACCATCGGCTACGTAACCATAAAAGCGGCTGATTTCTCCGCCTTCTTCATTACGGATAATGTAATCACCATTGAAAGAGCCTGTATAAATAGGAGTGTCACCACCCATCAGTTTCTTGGCTTTGTTCTTTACGGAAGAAAGGTTCACGCCCACTTCATAGCTGAAGTCTCCTTTATGGTCGTTCCAATTGACGGATAATTCCCATCCGGTAGCTTGCATACTGCCTACGTTCTCCCACATTTCTCCATTCCACATGGGGTAGCCGAGAACCAATAGATTAGCTTTTTTCATCAACATGTCCTTCGACTCTTTGCGAAACCATTCAGCAGTAACACTCAGACGATTGTTCAAGAAAGCCATGTCTACACCGATGCTATAATCTTCGACTGTCTCCCAACGAACGCTGTTGTTTCCAATAGAAGCCACACTTGTTCCAATCACACGGTCGGCATTCGGGCCAAAGACATAATCACTTCCACCGATAGAGGATTGATAAGCAGAATTATCAATATCTTCATTACCTACACGTCCCCATCCGGCACGCAGTTTCAGATTGTCAAAGATATGCTGGTTTTTCATGAAAGGTTCGCCCGATATACGCCATGCAGCAGATACAGCAGGGAACGTAGCATATTTATTGCCCTTGGGGAATCTTGAAGAGCCATCCACACGTACGGATGCTGTCAGATAATAACGGTCATTATAATTGTATATGATACGTCCCAGATAAGAAATCATTGAATGATATTCGTTCAATCCATCTGCCTGAGGTTTTTTTGTTCCCCCCTTTACATATTGCAGAAGTTCGTCATTATTCGTCGGAACACCATCACGTGAGCCGGTCAACCAATAATACTGGTAACGTTCCATCGTATAACCGCCCATCAGATTAATATTATGCTTTTCATTGAATGTTTTCATCCATGTGATTGTGTTCGTCCAGTTCCAGTCCACCCAGTTCTTCATTTCGCGTTTGGCTGTATTCGCAGTAGCTTGTTCCAAGTTGTCCAAATGAAATTCGGGACTGAACTCATCGAAAAGGCGAAAACGCGCGTTTATTCCGAACTGGCTGCGTACTACCAACCCTTTGATTGGTTCAATGCTTATATAAGGGTTGGCAAGCAATCCGTACTCATCGGTGTTCTTTGACAGGCGTGCCATACTTGCCACCGGATTCCACACTTGGCTATTGTGGGAGCGGGAATAATTATCGTATTCATTATCCGTCCATTCATTTTCGGGTCGCATCACCGGAGTAGTCGGATCCATTGCCATGACAGCACCGAGCAAATCCGGAGTATCTTTCCAGTTCTCATATTTAGGCGTGAAGTCGATACCTGCTTTTACTATCTTGTTGAAGTTGTATTCCATGCTGAAACGGGCGGTAAACTTCTGCCAGTTGCCTGTCTTATATTGTGAATCTTGTCCGAAATAACCAATACTGGCTGAATAGAGGAACTTATCAGTGCCACCGGAGAAACTAAGGTTATAGTTATGAATCAAGGCTGTTTTATTCAATGTCTCTTTCCACCAGTCGGTGCCTTCGGCATCAGTAATATTAGCTTTTCCACTATATGCAGGCATACTGTCATCGTTGATATAACGTGCTCTCTGAACATATTCGTATTCTGAAGCTTTTGCCATATCAGGTTGTTGCAATGTCTGGAAACCGGCAGAAGCGGAGAAAGAAAACTTGGTGTCGCCTTTCTTTCCTTTTTTGGTGGTAATCAGAATAACACCATTCGACGCACGTGTACCATAGATAGCTGCGGCAGAAGCATCTTTCAAGACTTGCATGCTTTCAATGTCATTTTGGTCGAGAAAGTTGATATTTCTACCTACCGGCATCCCGTCCACTACATACAAAGGGTCGGCGGCATTGACAGTAGACACACCACGGATTATTACACGAGGAGTAGCACCCGGTCCGCCGCTGCTTTGTACCTGTACGCCATTGATTTTCCCCTGCAAAGAGTTCATGGCATTACCCGTGCTCATTGTTTTCAGTTCTTCACCTTTTATGGCTGCGATGGAACTGGTCAGATCACCTTTCTTTACCGCACCATAGCCGATAACCACTACCTCATCCAATGCCTGCATATCATCATGCATCACTACATTGATGGCAGTTCGGCCATTCACTTTGATTTCCTGAGTTTTATATCCAATCATAGAGAAAACCACAGTAGCATCTTTAGATACATTGTTCAAAGTATAGTTACCGTCCAAATCGGTCACAGTACCGTTCGTCGTTCCCTTCACCAAGACTGTAAGACCAATCATCGGCTGCTTGTCACTCGCTGCAACGGCATTACCGGTCAGCTTCATTTGCTGGGCATTTAAGCCCAGCGCAAAGAACGATAATAAAAGGAATAAGTATCGTTTCATGTTTTTATAGCATTATATTAGTTATTCTTCTTTAGTAATTTTGACTGGCCAAGGTGAGTATCAAATTCAAAAGTATATTTGCCTGGAGGTACTCTCTTGCTATTGTTATTCACTCCGGTCAGGAAAGATTCATTGGCACCGTCAAACCGCCAGGCCGGTTCTGTCCACCATCCATCCGGATGATAAGGAGTGATATTCACATCAAACATATCTTCTTTGCTGTAAGTCAACTCCGTAGTCAAACGATACAGGTTGTTTGGATCCTGCGTCAATTCATAAATATTCTTCGGTCCGCCCCATCCGGGAGCGCCGTCAAACCATCCGCCGACAAAGCCCATCTTCAACTCATATTCCTGACCATTATAATTCAACTTCGAGCCGATAGCAATAGGAGCATCTGACGGTGTATAAGGAGTCACTGTATAATCTCTGCTTTCAAGATTGAAAGTAATCTCATAATACCCTTTCTCCGGCAAAATAATAGGTTGTATGTTTTCCATTATCTCCGTCATCTTTCCCGGATTAGTTTTATCATCACCAAAACAGATGTCAAAGTTCTCTTTGCTTGTAATAAAGCGTATTGGTGTATTTTCGCCTGTCGAATAATAACGGGCTCTATATTGAAGAATTTCTGTGCGTTCTATCGGCATTGGAATCCCCCAAACATCTCTATCTGTAAGCAAATGAGTATCTGTTCCTTCAAAGTCCACCAAATACATATTCTGATAATCTTTCAGCCGGGTCACAAGTACTGTAGATTCTTTTTCTGTCACATTATCGAATATATCGACAACACGTACTGTCATGATATAAGCACCTGTTCCTTCCGAAGGGAATGTTATTTCTTTCTCGAAAGTGCTTTCCGTGACATTGTCTCCTTCCACATCCATACGTTCCGCAATATTCAGTTCAGGGATGGTCAGTTCCAAATAAGCCAGCCCTCTGTTGTCTTTGGCAGTAAACTTGAATACCATGCTTTCACCCAATGCGATATTAAAGTTCCCGGAGAAACTAGTATTAGTTATCGTCGGTTCCGTATAATCACCGTCCATTGTAATCAGGACTTTATTCTCTATGGTACGTCCCCCTAAATCCGTAACTGTTACTTCCACTGTGAATTCGTCGCCTTCGGTTTCTTCGGGAATGGTAAATCCATAGTTCAAGTCATATTCATAAAGAGTTTCCGGGTAGAGAGCCACCAGGTCAATAGTCTTATCCAAATATAAGTCTGGTGATTGTAAACGGATAGAACGGATACCATCCTTATCCGCTACTTTCCCTGCAATCTTAAATTCATATCCGTTTAATGTACGCACATGTTCGGAAGCCAGTTCGAGAGTCGGCTTCTGCCCGTCTACATCTTTGTAGTCATTATCGTCACTACATCCGGTAGCCAACGTTGCAGCAAAAAGAAAAGTCCATAACGCTGCGCCATGCAAAAATCTTGCCTTCATAATAATAGTATTTAATGATTAAAACTTCTAGGTTCGCTGCGAAAGCCAGGGTGCTTTTTCCGCTTTCACAATGCAAATATAAGTGAATAAGGCACATAGGAGAGATAAAAATCATGCAGAGAAGCATCACAAATCATGCAATGCACGATTTGCATACGCTAAATAAAATATTTATTCCTATTTTTGAACCTGTAAATGAAACGAATAGGCACGAGTTATGAGAAAACACATTGCGTTTGGCACTTTATTTCTTTTCCTGTCTTTATTATCAGTCTCCCGACTGATTGCGCAACCTTATTCTGTGAAACGGTTGGGGATTGAGCAGGGACTTTCTAATAATTATGTAGTCAGTGTCGCGCAGGACAAGCAAGGTTTCCTGTGGTTTGCCACGGAAGAAGGGCTCAATAAGTTTGACGGTACCCGTTTTATCACCTTTTATAAGAATGACCCGTCCAAGAATTCCCAAAGTATCACCGGGAATGAACTTAACCGGATATATGCCGACCCGGAACGGCCCATTGTATGGATTGCCACGCAACGTGACGGGTTAAATGCCTACAATTATCATTCGCAGACATTTACCGCTTATCAGCATGACCCGCAGAATCCGCACAGCCTGATGACAAATGACGTCACGGATATTGCCGCTTCTGCACAAAGTACGGACGGATTATGGATAAGCACTTATTATCGGGGCATAGACTATCTGGATATTACCACCGGACAGTTCACGCATTACAACAAGACAACTGTTCCGGCACTGGACTGCGAACAGACATGGACTGTGTTGGACGGTGGAGACGATAATCTTTATATCGGGCATGTGAATGGCGGTTTCAGCATACTTTCCTTGAAAGATAAGAGTGTAAGGAACTTCAAAAATGAACCGGACAATCCCAACAGTCTGCCGGGGGATGATGTACGGACGATATTAAAAGACAGTAACGGGAATATATGGCTCGGGACGGATAAAGGACTGGCACTCTATAATGCCGCTACCCGGAACTTCGTAACTTTCCGGCAAAATCCGAACGACAAATACGGCACACTCTCCAGCCGTATTTTCTCCATCAGGCAAATGAATGACAATAAATTATGGATTGCTTCGGAATTGAACGGCATCGCCATACTCGACCTGAAACAGAGCCAGTTCCTTTCCCCCAGACAGATTACTTTCGAATTTCTGCGGGAAGGGGACGATAACCGTAGCCTTTCCAATGCCAGTGTACGGTATATCTATCAGGACTCTTTCAATAATATCTGGATTGGGACATGGGGCGGCGGAATCAACTTTATCAGCAGTGAGCCCCCTTTATTCACGACTATTGATTATTCTCCTATCCCCGACAATGAGAACAGTCTGAACAATAAGGTGGTAAGCAGTATCTGCACCGACAGGCAGGGGCGTCTGTGGGTAGGTACGGACGGCGGCGGAATCAATGTTTTTGAGAATAACAGACGGATTGCCATTTATAAGAAAGAGACGGGAGATTTACAGGCAAACTCTGTGCTGAGCGCTTTCCGTGATTCCAGGGACAATCTATGGTTCGGCGCTTTTCAAGGAAGTATCAGCCATTATAACGCCCGGACTAAGACATTCCGTTCAATCTCCCCGATGGGTAAATCGAATCTGGATGTCCGTGTCTTTTACGAAGACAACCGGCACCGTATCTGGATAGGATGCAGCGAAGGGATATTCGTCTACAATCCCGACAATATGGAAGTCATTCAACATTACCACACCGGTAACAGCGAACTGCACGGCAACTTCATCCGAAGCATCGCACAGGATGCCAAAGGACGTTTCTGGATCGGTACATTCGGCGATGGAATGGGGGTTTATTCACCGGATTTCCACTTAGTCAGGAAGTATATCCAAAGAGAAGGCTTCTGTTCCAACACTATCAATCAAATCTACCGGGACAAACAGGAAAGAATGTGGATAGCTACCGGAGACGGACTGGTATGTTTCAACTCTCCGGACAATCCGGATTACAAGACTTACCAGCGTAAAGACGGGCTCGTCAATACGTGCATCCAGGCTATCACTGAAGACCAGGCAGGAAATATCTGGTTCAGCAGCAACAAAGGTATCGGTTGCTACGTGACGAAGAAAGATTGTTTCTATTACTACGGTCACTCGGACGACGTGCCTGCCGGAAGCTTCATGAGTGCCAGTGTGGCAAGGAATACAGACGGTTCCATCTACTTCGGCTCTATCAACGGCGTGTGCTGTTTCACTCCCAACATCACGATGAGCGAACTCAAAACACCGCCGGTTGTCATCACGGAAATGAAAATATTCGAGCGGCTGGACAATCAGGAGAGCAATGACACCTTCGTCTCCCTATTGGAAGGAAAAGAAGTGGAGCTGACTCATGCCCGGAATACATTCAGCCTGACATTCAATGTGCAGAACTACTCCCTTGTCAACCAGATGGAGTATGCCTATATGCTGAAAGGGCTCGAAAACTCGTGGTACACGGTGAATGAGAACAACAGCGTCACTTTCCGGAATATCCCGCCGGGGAAATATGAGTTCCTTATCAAGGCGCGGGTGCATAATCAGGAGTGGCCGGACGAAGCGACTTCGCTCACCATCCGGATTAATCCCCCTCTTTGGCTGACATGGTGGGCGAAGTTGGTTTATATACTGGCATCTATCAGCATCATCTACCTCATCCTGCACGCCTACAAGAAGAAGCTGGATTTGGAAAGCCTCTATACTCTGGAGAAGAAGAACCACGAACAAGAACAGGAGTTGAACCAGGAACGCCTGCGTTTCTATACAAATATCACCCATGAACTGCGCACGCCGCTGACTTTAATTCTCGGCCCTCTGGAAGATATGCAGAAAGACCAGTCTCTTCCGGCAAGACAGGCGCAGAAGTTGTCCGTCATTCATCAAAGTGCGCTCCGGTTGCTCAACCTGATTAATCAGATATTGGAGTTCCGCAAGACGGAGACACAGAACAAAAAATTATGTGTCTGCAAAGGAAATATCGCCCCCCTTATCTACGAGACAGGGCTTAAATACAAGGAGCTCAACCAGAAAACTAAAATTGACTTCCGGATTCAGATAGAAAAAGAGGAGATGCTTCTTTTCTTTGACAAGGAAATCGTTACCATTATTCTGGATAATCTGATTTCCAACGCCATCAAATATACGGAGCAGGGGCGCATCACTCTGAGCCTTTATCAAACGATGCGTAATGAAGTGGCTTATACGGAGATTAAAGTCAGTGATACCGGATACGGCATCTCTGCTGAGGCTTTGCCGCATATTTTCGACCGTTATTATCAGGAAAGCGGTTCGCATCAGGCATCCGGAACAGGCATCGGTCTGGCTTTGGTCAGAAATCTCGTGGAATTGCATGAAGGCGAAATCCGCGTTGAAAGTACGCAAAACGAAGGAAGTAGTTTCTATATCAGTCTATTGACGGACAATATTTATCCCAATGCGTTACATGCCGATTCGACGGAACAGGCTGAAAAAGAGGAAGAAGTACAGAATGTTTCTTCGGATGATGTACAGGATGCGGCAATGGACAGCGGCAAACCTATCCTGTTGATTGTAGAGGATAACGAGGAAATACAGAATTATATTGCCGAGTCTTTCTCCGATTCCTTTGAAGTAATCACAGCCAACAATGGCGAGGAAGGGAAACAACAGGCTCTCAGCCGTATCCCGGATATTATAGTCAGCGATATTATGATGCCTGTCATGGACGGTATCACCTTGTGCCGGCAACTAAAAGATGATGTACGCACAAGTCATATTCCTATAATCCTGCTGACCGCAAAAGACTCTTTGCAGGATAAAGAGGAAGGATACGAGGTAGGGGCAGATTCTTATCTAACGAAACCGTTCAGTGCTTCTTTGCTGCGCAGCCGCATCAATAACCTGCTTGAATCAAGAAAGAAGCTCGTCGCACAATTCCAGTCACAGCCTACTCCAAGCAGCCATGCAGACATAAACGAGAAACGTACGATGATTACCGAAGCGCTGAGTAAACTTGACAATGAATTTATCGGGAAGATTACGCAATTAATTGAAGAGAACCTTTCTTCGGAAAAGATTGACATCACTTACCTTTCAGACAAGATGTGTATGAGTGGTTCTACCCTTTACCGGAAGATGAAAGCGTTGACCGGACTTTCGACCAATGAATACATCCGGAAGGTGAAGATGGAGAATGCAGAACGCCTGCTGCTCGAAGGGAAGTACAACATTTCTGAGATTGCCTATAAAGTAGGAATGAACAGTTCAGGATACTTCCGCCAATGTTTCAAAGATGAGTTCGGTGTCTCTCCTTCGGATTACTTGAAACAAATCAAGCAGGCATAGAGAAAGGAAGTCGTCAAAAATAAAATCCAATGTCGTAATAATATTCAGGCACGGATAACACGGATTTCACGGTTTTTACTGCATAAAGCAACAGCGTAATCCGTGTTATCCGTGCCTAAAGACCTGCGGGAATACTCAATTCCTTGACTCTTCAATCATTGCTTTAATCTTTAACCATCGTTTCAGTTCCGCAATCATGGTTTCAGCTCCTCAATCATCGCCTTAAGCAACGACCTGCTGTCACTCAACGGCAAGTCCGTAGCCAAGTCCCAGCTCATCATACCTTTTAGTCCCTGTTCTTTCGCATAACGGGTTTTGATACGGATATTATCCTGTCCATCAAATACATATACATCTCCCTTATAGGTCACCTCATTCTGCGCCGGAGACGTAATCAGTCCTTCCTGTACAAAACTGAAATAAGCCTCTGTCTTCTTCGAATTATCTTTCGTCACACCATAGAAAGGAACACCGGCTACCAGTTTCTCTTTCGGAATACCATAATCCAGTACCATTTGGATATCCGAACAATACTTTTCTATTGGAAAGCGCATCGGAGAAGGGCCATAACACTGAAGCGAAATAAAATCAACGGCAGCAATCGCTTCCTTACTAATCTTATAGCAAACAGGATGCAAAGAAACACTGAAAATATACTTGTCTCCCAGTACTTCACGCATCTTCAAGATAGCCAGGCTATAATCTTCATATTCCTTTGCATTCTCCGCCCATTCAAAGTCCAGATCAATGCCATCCAGTTTATTTTGTTGAAGCACTTTCTTTATATTCCTGGCAAATACCGTACGGGCAGCCTCATCAGCCACCATTGCTTTCCATTCGCCACTGGAAGCACCCAAACGCAGTTTGGCATTTGTTCCTTTTACCTTAGTACGGACAGATTTAACCAGTCCTTCCCACGTTGCCACTCCTTCTCCCTGAAACACACGGGGATTCTCAAAAGAAAGCGACCCGTCCTTATTCGGATGAACATTCAAGAAGATAAGGTCGTCACTCGCCCGCAGGCTTTCGGTAGAAATACGTCCGCGATTATAGAAGTTTCCACGAATATACGAACTCACAAAAGTGTTTTGTTGCGCATAAATAGATACTCCTATCAACAAAAAAAAGGAAAACAGAATTTTTCTTGGCATTAGCATAATGATTCTTTTTTATTGGGTTCAGAACACAAAAGTACGCAGTCTCAAGGTAAAAGCATGTTCAAAAATGACTATAATACTTCCAAAAATCAACATAAAAAGTTTACGTGTAGAACTTTGAATTAAAAGATTCTTCAAAATAATGTTAGGAAAAACAAAATAAAGTATGTTTCTTTGCAATCAAAATGCATGAGCCTTATCGTATTAATAAAAACTATGAATAATAAACAACGTATCGAAAATGAACAACAGATATTAAAACTTATATCTGAAGGTGATAGCCAAGCCTTTCGTACGTTATATATGCATTATTATAATCGATTGTTTCAATTTGCGATTATGTTTCTCCATTCCGAAGATGCTTCCGAAGATGTAGTAGAAGATGTATTTTTCATTCTGTGGAAAGAACGAAGTATGCTCACCGCCATTCCCAATTTTCACGCTTATATATACCAATCAGTCCGTAATGGATGTCTGAATGTACTAAAAAGCGGGTATATCTCCAAAAGAGATGATATTCCTGAACACGAGTTACAAATTAAAATCTCAGATAATACCCCGCTAGACGAACTTTCTTATAAAGAGTTGCACACTACTATAACAAAAACAATAAATGCACTCCCGGAAAGATGTCGTATCATATTTAAAATGGCTAAAGATGACGAATTGAGCCATCGTGAGATTGCAGAAGCACTAAGCATCAAAATATGTACAGTAGAACGCCAATTATTGCTTGCCAAAAATAAAATAAAACAAGCAATTAAACCTTTCCTCGAAAAAATTTAAAAAAAAATGGTTTTTCCTTTTAGTGTTTTTGCATCTTGAGTTTTCTATATAGTATAAAGCTTTAGAAAACAAGAAAAAATGCGCGTAGAAAAACAAAAAGAGACAATTGATTTGGATAAGTTGATTGACAACATTACCCTTCAGTCACCTAATCCAAGCAAAGAACATTCAGCAGAGAATTCATTCTCAAGGTTAATGGCAAGAATTCAAGCGGATAGTAATTCTATTGATATATTCCGTCGCAAAGCCAGCCAATATCGGGTATGGCTGGCAGCCGCCACAGTAGCCCTATTAATCGCAATGAGTGGGTGGCTATACATGATGCTGGATACCGATCCTTCATTTATTGTCACAGCAAACAATAGTGGAATCGTACAGCATGTGATACTCCCGGATGGAAGTAATATAAAATTAAATAACCGTTCCAAGCTTATTTACCCGGAACATTTTAGTAAAGACTCAAGAGAAGTATTTCTCGAAGGAGAAGCCTATTTTGATGTAGCACATGATAAACGGCATCCGTTTATTGTACGTGCAGGAGAACTGAATATTAAAGTATTGGGAACAAAATTTACTGTCAATGCAAGTTCACAGATGCCGCAGATCACCGCTACTTTATTGGAAGGTTCTATTGACGTGGCTGACAAAAAGAAACATATATTGATGAAGCCGAATCAACAATTGACATACAATGTCGGTAGTGGTAAAATGCTACTTACAGAAGTCACAAATGCCAGCCGTGAAACACGATGGACAGAAAACATATGGGTATTATCAAATACACCTTTACTTGACATCTGCCAACGTTTGGAGCAGCAATTTAACGTAAAATTCATTATTATGAATGATGAGCTGATTGGCAAGTCTTTCACTGGAGAATTTTATACAAATGAGTCACTTGACTCTATATTAAAGACAATGCAGATGAGCACCCCGTTCAAGTATGAAAAGAAAGAAGGAAATATAATCATCAAATAAACATATTGTAAAACTTTAAAAACATAATAGCCTATGAGATAGTACTGTAAAGGACACAAAAAAGCGAGAAAATAGTACCAGTATTTTCCCGCCTCTTACTCTTGTAAAGTTCATGGCAATATCGATTGCCACAAATCCTTAATTTCTAATTTATAAAAGTATGACAAACTTAAGAAAGTACCAAATTTCTTACCAAAAATGTTGCCGTATATTTGAAAAAGTGCTCAATAAAAGCCGTTTTATGGCAATATTATTTTTAATGTTCTCTTGTTTTGCATTCGCACAGACTACAAAACAAAATATCAAGCTTGAATTTTCCAATGCTCCTATAGCTAAAGTGATCGAAAGTATCGAGAAGCAAAGCGGATATTCATTTTTTTATAATAATGATATCAATGTCAATCAAAAAACGTCAATACAGATTACTTCGAATGACATTAACAGAATTGTAAATATGCTACTGAAAGACACATCCATAGCATATCGGATTTCCGAAAAACGCATCGTTTTATATCTTCGAAAAACTAACGAAGAACAGAAACGTTCCTATAGTATTTCAGGAACGATACATGATGCGTCAGGACCAATTATCGGTGCGTCTATTGTAACCAAAGATGGAAAGGGAACTATTACATCCATGGATGGCGATTTCCGGTTGGACAACATACATATAGGGGATGTTTTGACAGTGTCCTATGTTGGCTATCAAACACAGAATATTGTATTCAATGGACAGTCTAAGTTAAACATCGCCCTGCAAGAAGAAGCAACCGAATTGGATCAAGTGGTAGTTACAGCTTTGGGTATCAAACGTTCAGAGAAAGCTTTGAGCTATAATGTGCAACAGATTACTTCAGACGAGATTACTGCTGTAAAAGACCCCAACTTCATGAACTCATTAGCCGGTAAAGTAGCTGGAGTGACAATCAATGCCTCCGCTTCCGGTGCAGGTGCCGCTACCCGTGTAGTAATGCGTGGTGTAAAATCAATCACAAAGTCCAACAATGCCCTTTACGTAATTGACGGTATTCCAATGTTCAACATTGTAAACGAATCTTCTGACACAGGCGTCCTGACGGACCAACCCGGCACAGATGCCGTAGCCGACATTAATCCAGAAGATATTGAATCAATCAATATGCTGACAGGTCCTGCCGCAGCAGCACTTTATGGCAATGCCGCAGCTTCAGGCGTGGTTCTCATCAATACAAAAAAAGGTACGGAAGACAAAACAAGTGTCAATGTATCAAGCAGCACCACTTTTTCCACTCCCACCTTACTACCTAAACTGCAAAGTAAATATGGCAACAAGGACGGACAATTTGCCAGTTGGGGAGATCCTGTAAACAGTAATTACGATCCTAAGAATTTCTTCCGCACAGGAGTCAATACAATCAATTCGATGTCGCTTTCTACCGGAACCTCCAAGAACCAGACTTATGTTTCGGTCTCAGCCACAAACTCTACAGGTATCATTCCTAATAATAATTACGACCGCTATAACATTTCAGGCCGTAATACCGCCAATTTCTTGAATGACAAACTGGTTCTGGATTTCGGAGCCAATCTTATTTTCCAGAAAGACAAAAATATGATAGGACAGGGTCGTTACTTCAATCCGCTCACATCTCTTTATCTATTTCCACGTGGAGGAAACTTTGACGCTGTCCGTATGTATGAAACGTATAACGAGGGACTAGATATCTACGAACAATATTGGCCCTACGGTACACAAAGCCTGGAACTTCAAAACCCTTATTGGACAATCTACCGTAATATACGTGAGAACACTAAAAAACGTTTCATGACAAACGCATCCCTCAAATGGAAAATCACCGACGGAATTGATATTACAGGACGCTTGAAGTATGACAAGACAGATATGCGCTCAACCGACAAACGTTATGCAAGTACCATCGAACAATTTGCCAGTTCTTACGGTGGATATTATGATATACGTAAAGAATATAGCAGTTTCTATGGTGATGTCATGTTGAACATCGCAAAATCGTTCTATGACAACCAACTCTCATTGAGCGCCAACATCGGTTCTTCTATCAACGACCAACGTGAAGAACAGATCGGTCACGGTGGAAATCTGGATGGCATCTACAATTTTTTTGCTATTCACAATATAGACACATCCGCTAAATACAGAAGAATTCAATCCGGGTATATACAACAATCACAAAGCATCTTCTACAATATAGAAGTAGGTTACAAGAGTATGATATACTTGACAACTACCGGACGTAACGATTGGGAATCGCCATTGGCATTTACCGATACTCCCTGTTTCTTTTACCCGTCCATAGGTTTGTCAGGTATCATCTCCAGTATGGTGAAATTACCTGATTGGATTTCTTATCTGAAAGTACGCGGTTCGTATACAGAAGTAGGTAGTTCACCAGCACGCTTCGTGACTCGTCCCACTTATGAATTTAATATCGCTTCCGGAAAATGGAATTCAACTTCCATCTATCCGATGCGAGACCTAAAACCAGAAAGAACCCGCTCGTGGGAAATCGGAATCAACTCCAAATGGCTGAACAATCATTTGTCTTTCGATCTGACTTACTATCGTTCAAACACTCTTAACCAGACATTTACTGCCAGCCTTTCTACCTCGTCAGGCTATTCAAATGCGTATGTACAAAGTGGTAATGTGCGCAATGACGGTATCGAAATGGCATTGGGATATAACAACAAATGGGGTAATTTTGCCTGGGACAGTAACTTCACCTTATCGTGGAACAAGAATGAGATAACCCAACTGACCGAAGGGGCTGTAAATCCGGTAACCGGAGAACTTATCAATAAAGACACTTATGATATGGGACAATTCGGTAACCTGGATTCACGTATCATCCTTAAAAAAGGCGGAACTATTGGAGACGTATATGCCAATCACCTGATCAAAAGAGATGGCAACGGAAAAGTATTCGTCGATCCTAAAAGCGGAGCCATTTCCGTTGAAGCAGTAGATGAGTTCAAACTAGGCTCTATCCTTCCCAAAGCTAACATGGGATGGAATAATAACTTCTCATATAAAGGCGTCAACCTCGGTATTACGCTTACTGCCCGTATTGGTGGTATCGCCATGTCTGGAACACAAAGTATGCTTGACCAATATGGAGTGTCACAGATAACAGCCGATTGGCGCGATGCAGGTGGTATCCCCATCAATAATGGTATAATAACTGCCGAAAACTATTTTGATGCCATCAAAGGGTATGCAGCTTATTACACCTATAGTGCAACAAATGTACGCCTGTCAGAATTGAACTTAAGTTATACTCTACCTAAAAAATGGTTTCGTGACAAACTGAAAATGACTGTCGGGTTGGTAGGAAAAAACCTTTGGATGATTTATTGCAAGGCACCATTTGATCCTGAAGCTACCGCTTCCACCCAATCGAACTATTATCAAAGTTTCGATTATTTTATGCAACCTACTACTCGCAATATCGGATTTAGTCTAAAACTCAATTTCTAAACGAACGATTGTAATAATATGAAAAGAATTAATCAATTTATATATCTTGCCCTGAGTATTCTTTTAATGAGCAGTTGTATTGGTAAATTTGAAGAATATAATACCAATCCCTATCAACCGCCTACATTAAACTCACGGCTTTTATTCGCACAACTAATTTCATGTATGTCCTCAGTAGAAGAAAATCCTGCACAACGCAACATCACATTTTGGGCAGGTCCGTTCGGTGGTATGCTCACCCCATCTCACAACTGGAGCCGTTCACAACATTTCTACACATACAATATAGATGATGACTGGAACAAATGGTCGGTCGACTGGTATTTTAAGACTTTTTATCCAAACTATTTCTCTATCGAACGTTTCACCGAAGGCTCAGGACATTATTATGCACTAGCTAAAATCATGCGTGTACATATTATGCAAATCGTAGCTTCCATGCAAGGTCCACTCCCTTACACTCAAGTACAAAGCGGACAGTACGCGGTAGGCTATGACAATGAAGAAACAGCATGGAAAGCCATGATGGACGACTTGGATTACGGAATTGGCGTGTTGACTGCACTAGTAAACACTAATCCAAGTTTTAATGAGTTGACTACAGAAGACCGTATCTATGGTGGTGATTATAAGAAATGGATCAAGTTTGCCAACTCACTGAAATTACGCATTGCCGTGCGTATCAGCAATGCTCTGCCGGAATATGCACAAGAAAAAGCAGAGGAAGCCGTATCTCATGCCTATGGCGTCATGGACAGCAATGAATCTGACGCTTATGATAACTTAACCGGAGCTAACTACAAGAATGGTTTGGCAAGTGTAAATAGTTGGGGAGAAGTTCGTGCAAACGCTTGCATTGTGTCTTTTATGAATGGATATAAGGATCCGCGTCGTGACCAATACTTCACCAAAGTAAAAATTAACGGAGAAGAAGGATTTTTTGGAGTACGTTCAGGTATTAAAGGCATTTCAACAGACTGGTTTAAAGATTATTCTACTGTAAAAGTTGAGACGAAATCTCCAATGTTGATTTTCAATGCGGCAGAAGTGGCATTTCTGCGCGCTGAAGGTGCTTTAAAAGGATGGAATATGGGTGGAACTGCCCGCCATTTCTACGAGGAAGGCATCCGTCTCTCATTCAGCGAACACAAAGTATCCGGCGCGGACGCATACATAGCCAATACAACAAATATTCCGGCCAACTACGAGTGTCCACTCAATGTTTCTTACAATTATACTAATCCATGCAAACTATGTGTAGCTTGGGATACTCGTGAAAGTGCAAGTGCTAAAGAAGAAAATCTGGAACGTATACTAACGCAAAAGATGATTGCCAATTTCCCGATTGGAAATGAAACTTGGGCAGATTTCCGTCGTACGGGACATCCGGCTGTATTCCCGGCGTATAATAACCTTTCTACCCAAGGAGTTACAACCGAACGCCAGCAACGCCGTCTGCGTTTCTCCATAGATGAATACAGAAGCAACGAGGCCGCTGTATCAGAGGCTTGTACATTCTTGTATGGCGGACAGGACACAGATGCTACCGACCTTTGGTGGGCTAAGAAAAACTAAGGTTTAATCATTCTAAAGATAAAAACAATATGAAACATTTGTTATATATAGCATGCATAGCGATATTGGGCATTACATTCAGTTGTAGTGACTGGACGGAAATGGAGCCTTTAAATTTTGATAAGCCGGAACCTACAGACGAATACTATGCCCAACTGAGAGCATACAAAAACACTGATCATCCGATTGCTTTCGGATGGTACGGAGCTTGGAGCGGAGTAGGTGCTTCTCTCTACACAAGTTTGGCAGGAATTCCTGATAGCGTAGACGTTGTTTCTATTTGGGGAAATCCTTACGGGCTTTCCGAAGCACAAAAAGCTGACTTGAAATATTGCCAGGAAGTAAAAGGCACAAAGTTTATGACTTGTTGTCTGCTAGGTTCCATCGGTAAAGGTTGTACTCCCCCGGAAGTAACCGCCAATTGGGCGGAAAACGGTTTCAGTTCCGCGGATGAAGCAGAAAAAGCTTTTTGGGGATATTCTGACGGTGCAGCAGAAGAACTTTACGAAAAAGCGATTCGTAAATACGCCAATGCAATCTGCGACTCTATTGACAAATATAACTATGACGGATTCGACATTGATTTTGAGCCGAATTTTGGTGCCAAGGGTGACTTGGTTAAAAATAATGCCCGTATGAAAATCTTCGTAGAAGAACTAAGCAAACGTGTAGGTCCCAATTCAGGTACCGACAAGATTCTGGCAGTTGACGGTGAACCGCAGTCCATGCCGAAAGAAACAGGAAAGCTCTTCACTTATTTTATTGTACAGGCTTACTATAGCACAGGTGACAGTGATCTGGACAGCCGTCTGAACCGCACAATCCGTAATTTCGAAGGCAACTTGACAGCAGAAGAAGTGGCTAAGAAATATGTAGTAACAGAAGATTTTGAAAAAGGCGGATATGCAACCAATGGCGGTAGAGAAGGTTTCAAAGACCGCGACGGCAACACCATGCCTTCCTTGCTCGGCATGGCACGCTGGCAACCCATTATCAATGGAGAGAAAGTACAAAAGGGTGGTATTGGTACATATCATATGGAATATGATTATAACAATGTACCCGAATACAAATGGTTACGCCAAGGAATACAAATAATGAATCCTTCTAAATAAAATCACATATTATGAGAAAAAATAAAATATACTCATTACTCATCGGATTGGCAGCATTGATTGCTTTAATCAGCTGCAAAGAAGAATATGAACCCATCAATAACCGGATTTATATCAGCGATGCTCTTACAAAGAATGTAAAAAAGGTTCCTGTCAACGTAGGTGAAATAACACAGACAAACTTCACTGTCCGTATAGCGGACAAGGTAGCCAATGATGTTCATGCTACTTTGATCGTTGATGAAACGATACTGAAAGAATATAATGAAAAAATGTCTGCCACTTATTCATTGCTGCCTACTGAAAGTTTTTCATTCGACAAAGACATTGTAATCAAAAGCAATACAGTGTCGGCTACTCCCACTGTAGTAACCATCAATCCATATGAAGCAGCAGAAGGTGTAAAATATGCCTTACCTATCAAAGTGGTAGGAGACGGAAGTGTGCAGGAAGAGGCATCAGGCTCTCAATACCTGCTCTTATTAGACAAACCTTGGTCGCAATCTACTCCATATCTAGGCAGCGGAAGCGGATTTAAATCCGACAGTGATTTTGACCCGATACCCTTGGACAACTTCACCATTGAATTTTGGCTATGGATAGACCGTCTCAATGTCACCAATCAAGCTATTGTCACCAATGACGCTTTTTATATTCGTATAGGTAACGATAACGGGCAGATCACGACCAAACAAATGCAAATCAACATTTTCGGTCCCAACGGAATGAATGAGAAACTGTTCTTCAACAAAGCCGATTTACAAGTAGAGACATGGACACACGTAGCGATGGCTTACGATCAAGAGAAGTGTTATTATTACCTCAATGGAGAAAAGGCTATGGAAATCGCAGCTACCGGAGTACCATATGCACACAACGGGATTACTTTCTTCGACCAAAGTATCAAAGCCAACCATATGATGGGACAGGCCCGCTTATGGAATAAAGTACTTTCGCAAGCTGAAATCCAAGAAAATATGACTGGACCTATTATGGCTAATACTCCGGGGCTGGTAGGCTATTGGAAAATGGATGAAGGAGAAGGAGATGTTGTGTATGACAGTACTAACAATGGTAGACATGCCACAAAAACATCCGCCTCACCTGTGTGGAAAGCTGATCAATGTTTCACGAAGAAATAACGACTCACTAAGTATTTTATAGTTTATCCGTAATAATAAGAAGGATATCTATATATATTTACTAACTTTGGACGCAGTTCAGACAAATTGTTGATATTATATCTATCTTCATCCTGTCAAAACTGCGTTCATTTTGTTATAAAATTTCATTTATCTTTACTCTTTATCTAAATTATGAGAATACTTCCCCCCACCCTTGCATCTGTCTCTCGTCTATCACTGGTCCTTTTGCCACCAATAGTTGCCGGATGCCAGCCGAAAACAAAGGAAGCGCCACAGCCACAGCCAAATATACTCTTTATATTAACAGACGACTTGCAGGCTTCTTCCATTCATGCTTTGGGAAACAACGACGTACACACACCGGCTATCGACAGTCTTATCGCCGAAGGTGTCACTTTTACAAATACTTATACCAACGGGGCTTTGTGCGGAGCCTTGTCAATGCCCAGCCGCGCCATGCTTATGACTGGACGCGGACTGTTCAGTATCCAGGCAGACGGCATGAAAATCCCGCAGGCACACACCACCTTCCCGCAACAGTTCAAGCGGCATGGCTACCGGACTTTCGCCACCGGAAAATGGCATTCGGACTATGCATCGTTCAATCGTTCTTTTCAGGAAGGCGATAATATTTACTTTGGCGGAATGCATCCATACGAACTGAACGGACACTGCTCACCGCATTTGCATCATTTCGATTCTACGGGCGTGTACGGACCGGAAACGGCATTCACAGGAGAAGAGTTTTCTTCAAAGATGTATGCCGACGCTGCTATCCGCTTCCTTCAAAAGCAGAAAGACACCAAACGTCCTTTCCTCGCTTACGTCGCTTTCACTTCTCCGCACGACCCGCGCAACCAGCTTCCGGATTACGGTCGGAAATATGCTCCCGACACGCTGAATCTTCCTCAAAACGTTCTTTCCCGACACCCGTTCGACAATGGCGAGATGGAAGTACGCGATGAATTACTGGTACCCGCCCCACGGACAGGGGAACAGGTACAAAAAGAACTGGCCGATTATTATGGTATGATTAGCGAAGTAGACGTACAGATAAGGCGCGTCATGCAGGCACTGCAAGCAACAGGGCAGGCAGACAACACCATTGTCGTCTTTGCTTCGGACAACGGACTGGCAGTCGGCCGGCACGGGCTGCTAGGCAAGCAGAACCTCTACGACCACAGTGTAAAAGTGCCGCTTGTCATCATAGCTCCGGCCTACAAGAACCGGAAAGGAGAACAAAACAGGTCGCTATGCTATCTGCACGACATTGCCCCGACCCTCTGCGAACTGGCAGGCATCCCCTTGCCGGAAAGCATGAATGCCCAGTCATTCTATCCCGTACTGGAAGATTCTACGGCAACTCACCGCAAAGACTTGTTCCTGGCTTACTCCAACCTACAACGGGCATTCGTTAACGAAGAGTATAAATACATTATCTACCACGTAAACGGAAAAACGACGGAACAATTATTCAACCTTCGGAAAGACCCGTTGGAAATGCACGACTTATTCTCCGAGAATAAGGAAGAAGCCGGAAAACTGAAAGAGCAACTGGCCTTCCGTATGGAAGAGGAAAATGATTTCTGCGATTTGGACAACCCGGACTGGTGGCAGGACGGGCACAAACTTACATTTGAGGAAATGCAACACTTATATATTTATGAATAAACTGATACTTACCGGCTTGTTGGCAGCCGGAACAATGACACACATCCAGGGCGTCAAACCAAACGGACAGCAATCTGCCGGACAAGAGAACCTGCAAGGAAGCCAACAAGGGAATCAACAAAAAAGCCGACAGGAGAACCAACAAAAGAACGGGAGTGATAAAGGCCAGCGCCCCAACATCCTTTTTATCCTGAGTGACGACCATACCTCCCAAGCATGGGGTATCTACGGCGGAATCCTGGCCGATTACGCTCACAACGAGAATATCCGCCGGTTGGCAAACGAGGGCGTAGTGCTTGACAACTGTTTCTGCACCAACTCCATCTCCGCCCCCAGCCGCGCCAGTATCCTCACCGGGCTATACAGCCACCGGAACGGGCTTTACACGCTAGCCGACTCGCTGGACACTTCCATCCCCACACTGGCAACCGCCCTGCAAGCCAACGGCTACAACACAGGACTTGTCGGCAAATGGCATATCCAGTCGCAACCGCAAGGGTTCGATTATTACTCTATCTTCTATGACCAGGGAGAATACCGCGACCCTACTTTCATCGAAAGCACCGACCCGTGGCCGGGCAACCGCCGGTTTGGCGAGCGTGTACTCGGCTTTTCCACCGACCTTGTCACCGAAAAAGCCATCAACTGGATAAAGCAGCAGGACAGCAACGAACCTTTCCTGATGTGCTGCCACTTCAAAGCCACCCACGAACCATACGACTACCCGACGCGCATGGAGCACCTTTATGACGGTGTCACCTTCCCCGAACCGGAGAACCTCTTGGACTGGGGGCCGGAAACCAACGGACGCTCTTTCGTCGGACAAACCATCGAAGAACTGGAACGTCGCTGGAGAACCGCCTCGAAAGACCCGGACAAATGGTGGTGCCGTTACCCCGGACTGCCGTTCAGCACCGAAGGGATGCAACGGACTGCCGCCCGACGCGCAGCTTATCAGAAATTCATCCGCGACTATATGCGTTGCGGAGCTACCGTCGACGACAACATCGGCAAACTTCTGAAAACTCTCGATGAAATGGGTATTGCCGACAACACCATCGTTGTCTATGTCTCCGACCAAGGCTATTTTCTCGGCGAACACGGATTTTTCGACAAACGAATGTTTTATGAAGAGTCAGCCCGCATGCCTTTCGTCATCCGCTATCCCAAAAAGGTTCCCGCTGGGCAACGTCTGAAAGACTTGGTACTCAACGTCGACTTTGCACCGACATTAGCCGAGTTTGCCGGAGTAAAGATGGAGAATGTACAAGGACACAGCTTCACCGGCAACCTCGAAGGGAAAACTCCGACCGACTGGCGGAAAGAAATCTATTACCGCTACTGGACGAACCATGCTGTCCGCCCGGCGCATTTCGCCATCCGTTCCGACCGATACAAACTTATATTCTACTACGCCAGGAATTTGGATATGACCGATACGGAAAACTTCGATTTCACTCCGGCATGGGATTTCTATGATTTACAGAATGACCCGCACGAGAATCATAACCTGTATAATGACCCGAAATACGCTTCTATCATCAAGCAGATGAAGAAGGATTTATTAAATCTTCGCAAGGAAGTGGGTGATACTGACGAGAAATATCCGGAAATGCAGGAAGTGCTTGAGAAGTACTATCAATAAATTACATCCCTATACTACGAATGACTTGTTCATATAGGCAGACAAAGTGTTTCAAGGCTTGAAACACTTTGTTTCTCGGTGTGAAACGATTCGTTTCAAGTAATGAAACACTTAGTTTCAAGCCTTTGAAACTACAGTTTCCTACCATGGAAACTAAAGTTCCAAGGCACGAAACTAAAGTTGCCCCCTAATGAAACTTCCGTTCGCATATAAGCTCCTGTTTATATGCAGGCTTTGTCTTTGCCGGACGGTGATAGGTGACAGATGAGGTGATAGGTTAGACGCAACCTATCACCATTCTGTAAGCACGATGAACAAGGAGTTTCAGAAGGGCGGTGATAGGTTGAAAGAGGATTTTTGTTTTTATGTATGGAGAGCTAATTCACCTTCACACGATTTTATACGATTATAAACTAATCCACCCTTATCTCATCCACAAACAGGAAAGGCCGTTCGCCCTCACCGGAGTGTCCTTTGGGAAGCCCTTTAAAAGGCACTGCCACCACTTTTACATAACGAGCGGATACCGTGTCAAAAGAGAGACGGTTCAGTTCGCTTCGTTTCTCCCCCATGGCATCCGTCGGTGCCTCATATGTCTGACGGGCTACCATCTCATATTTTTCTCCATCCGAAGAGACAAATACGGAGATAGACTGCGGCCCCATAATCCATGCACTCAAATCGGTCAAAGCGGAAACTTCCACCGAAGAAATAGACTGTAAAGACTCCAGGTCAATCACTGCACTCAAATCAGAAGAATGACACCCTACCCACAAACCTGTATTATGGAAGTTTATGCTCCGAATCCCGTCTACCAAAACCTTTCCGTTCTCTCCCTGATAACGCTCGGAAGGAGCATTCAATAACCGGACAGGGCGGAATGTCGCTTTATTCACGACCACCTCTTTTGTCAGTTCATCACTGGAAAGCCCGTTGGACAAATAAGAGATAGCTTTCAACGTACAACTTTTGTCTACCCGGATAGGATTCTTATACAAAGAACAGGATTTCGTAGGTATGCTGCCGTCCAGCGTATAATAGATTTCTGTATCAGGCAGACTCTCCATTAAGATTTCAAGGCTTTTATCAGCAGGAATAGATTTATAAGTGGCTGAAACTGTAAAGAAATGCTTTGCATAATCGTAGCCTAGCCGGGTATAACAATCTAAAAGCATAGGCAAGCGATGCAGGAAACCGATATAAGCACCGCGTCTCCCTTCGCACCACGCAGCTTCGGCAAAAGCAGCCAGACGGGGAAGGAGCATATAATCAAGTAACGAATCACTGTTGATAAACGAAGTCCACAGGCAAGCTTCCGCGCCCAGTACCCTTTCTTTTTCAGCCGCCGTCAGTTGCGGAGAGAAGAAAGGCGTCTCAAAGACTTTCTTCATTTCTACCAGTCCGCCGGTCGCACGGGGTTCCTGTTCCGAGCTTATCGTTTGATAATGATTCAGGTACAGATGGGAATCTGCGGAAACAATCACAGAGTGCCCTTTGCGAAGGGCGGCGGTGGCACGTCCCAGCCCACGCCAGGACATAATGGTAACATCCCGGCTCAAACTATCGGTAAGTACTTCATCCCAACCAATCATCCGCTTTCCCAATCCACGCAGATAACCTGCTATTTCTTCATTGAAAGCATTTTGCAGAAACTCCTCTGCCGTATGCCGGCCGATGTCTTTCAATCCGTGCTTCGCGATTGCCTTCTGGCAAGCGTTGCATTCCTTCCAACGGTCTTTAGGCACTTCGTCACCTCCGATATGGATAAACTGTCCCGGAAATAAACCGGCAACTTCTTTCAAAACGTCCTTTACAAAGGGAAGGGTAAAGTCATTCCCTACGCACATCACATCCTTATGAACGCCACCCGCTTCCGTAGCCACTTCATAAGCCTTCCCCGTACAGCCCAGTTGCGGATATGCCGCTAATGCCGCTTGTGTATGTCCGGGCATATCTATTTCCGGAATAATCGTTATAAATCTTTCGGCAGCATAAGCCACTACGTCCTTTATATCTTCCTGTGTATAGTAGCCACCATATCTGTCCGTCCCTCTCCATGCACCGACTTCGGTCAGCTTCGGATATTTTTTTATCTCTATCCGCCATCCTTGGTCGTCTGTCAGATGCCAGTGAAAATGATTCAGACGGTGAAAAGCCAACAAGTCAATATAGCGTTTCACCTGCGCAACCGAGAAAAAATGACGGCTCACATCAAGCATGGCTCCCCTGTATGACAGAGAAGGATAATCTTCCAACGCCACAGGGGGAAAACTCAGTTCCTTTCTTTGCACGGCTGCTTCTCCCGCTGCTGCCGGAAGCGACAACTGCCGCAACATCTGAACCGCATAAAAAGCTCCCGCCAGGTCTGCAGCTTCAATTACCATATTATCTTCCGTGACTTCTAATTTGAATCCCTCTTTTCGTAGCAAGGGATTCTTTTTGAAGATAATTTCATTAGAACGCAGCAACTTCTTTGTCTTTCCAACAGCCACCGAATATCCGGTACTTTCCGAAAGACAGGCAGCCAGCAAGTCCGCAACAGATTTCCATTCGGGATGATTCCCCGAATAAAGCACCTTTGTCTGTCCATTCACGATGAATGGAGCCCCTTCTTTTTCCACTACCGACACAGGGTCGGGAATTAAGTTCCGATAGGAAACCGATGCCATTGAATCCACAGCGAAAAGCGAGAAAACTCCCCAAACTAACAGGATAATTAATATAGGTGAAGATAATGTATCCCGACAGATATTGACTTTAATCATATACTTTCCGAATTTATTTGGCAGCCTTACCCGACTTGGCGGTTTTATTCGACGTGGCAGCCTTCTCTGATTGGATAGTCTTATCCGATTTACCGGCTTCCCTTCTCGCTTTTCCCTGATGCCCGGTCAGATCGTCTCCCAGTTCTTCACGCCATGCGTCAGCTTCCCTCATCAAATCCTGTACTACTTCCGAATGCTGGGTAATTACATTCACACGCTCACCCATATCCCGTCGCAGGTCATACAGTTCGCACTCCTTAACTTCACCCTGCCCCAATTCTCCGGGAAGTCCGTCATTGCCGGGCACCTGGCTGTCATAAGACACATATTTATGAGGGAACACCAACTTATAACTTCCGTCGGTAATCGCTTCCAACGAATTCTTATGATAATAGAAACAAAGATATTTGCGCACCGCAATCGTAGGGTCGACCGTCAACGTGGGCAGCATACTCACCCCGTCTATCTTCTTTTCAGGCATTTTCGCCCCTGCAATCTCTACCAAGGTCGGCAGAATATCAATATTGGAATACAGACTATTGCATACACCGGACGGTTGGATTTTCCCTTTCCAATAGAAGAAACAAGGTACGCGTGTACCGCCATTGAATGTATTCGCCTTTGCTTCCCTCAATCCGCCGGACGAACCGGCATGGTTGCCGTAATTAGCCCACGGGCCGTTATCCGAAGTGAGAATCACCAGCGTATTATCCTCAATCCCTTCCTCACGGATAGTCCGCAGGATTTCTCCCACGCTCCAATCCAACTCCATCATCACGTCTCCGTACAAGCCTTGCTTGCTCTTTCCCTTAAACTTATCGGAAACCGCCAACGGTACATGAGGCATCGAATGCGCCAGATACAAGAAGAACGGTTTGTCATTTGCATTCCGGTGAATGAAATCGACCGCATAATTCGTGTAATCGGTCGTCAACCGCGACTGGTCGGTATTATAGCCGATAATATCATTCCCTTTAATTAAAGGAAGGTCGGGAAACTTATATTGAGGATGGTTAGGCCACATATCATTCGAATAAGGCAATCCGTAGTATTCATCGAAACCATGCTGAAGCGGCAGGAATTTCCGCTCATCTCCCAAATGCCATTTTCCGAAGATAGCCGTAGCATACCCCTTATCACGCAGCAACTCCGCCACCGTCTCTTCCTGCTCATTGATGCCATAAGGCGAACCCGGATTCAAGGCATAGGCAAACCCGATACGGTTCGGATAGCATCCCGTCATCAACCCTGCCCTCGACGCGCCACTGATAGGCTGAACCGCATAAAAGTTGTTCATTGACATCCCGTTGGCAGCCATCCAGTCGATATGCGGAGTCTGATAACCGATTGCCCCCCGGCAGGAGAAATCACCGTTCCCAGCATCGTCCAAATTAATAAGAATAATGTTTGCAGGCTTTTGGGCGATAGCCTCGGCAGACAATATAGCCATGCCGGCCATAGCCAATAAAACGTTTTCGTTTTTCATAATATAATCGCGCATTTAGTTATAAATATACATTTCACTATAATAAAGACAATCATATAAAGCTTTTCACTAAAACATAAATGTAAGAAATAGTTTCATTTTCCGCAAAAAAGCTTATCTTTGTTCCCCGAAGATAACAATTCATGAAATAAAACTCATGCCAGGAGATTCTTTTTGCATACAATATACAAACTGTGAAGGATGCCCCAGAGCCACTGAAAATATCCTTGTACATCGGAACTTACCAAAAGGAGAGCATATCCCGAAAGATAAGTGTACGCAAAACTGTATGCTTTTTATGATAAAAGGCGAATTGCTTATCAATAGTGAAGAATATCCGGGAAATACACTGCGCGAGAAACAGTTTATCCTGCAAGCTATCGGCTCGAAGATAGAAATGCTGGCACTTACAGATGTCGAATACATTGTGTTCTGGTTCAATGAGCTGCCTTTGCTTTGCGAAGAACGTTATAAAGAAATATTGGAACAGACAGAAACACCTCTGACCTATACTCCATTGATTATGAGCGAAAGGCTCTATCATCTGATTACCAGCATGCCCGAATTTCTCAGTGAAGAAGCCCCTTGCAGCAAATATATCGAGCTGAAATGCAAAGAACTGGTTTTCCTGATTACCAACTTCTACCCGCTACCGCAGTTAAGCGCTTTCTTCTACCCGATAAGCACTTACACGGAAAGTTTCCACTACTTTGTGATGCAAAACTACAGTAACGTGAAAAACGTGGAAGAGTTTGCACATCTGGGGGGCTATACGACCACTACTTTCCGCAGGCTTTTCAAAAACCTCTATGGCATGCCCGTGTACGAATGGATACTGGAAAAGAAACGCGAGGGCATCCTCGAAGACCTGCAACACACTAAAATGCGCATCACAGAAATCTGCAACCGATACGGATTCGATTCCCTGTCCCACTTTGCACACTTCTGCAAAGACTCTTTCGGCGACACTCCCCGCGCGCTGCGTAAGAAGGCAGCCTGCGGTGAAAAAATCGGAAAGATTGCCGATTAAGGAATTATTTCTTTAATTCCTTGCTCAATCAATCTATTTCCCCTATTTTTGCAGTCCGTAAGAGGTGTAAAACGTCGAAATTTTAGTTCTAACAATTAAATAATTTAAATTCAATCATTTATGTGGTTAAGTAATTCATCTGTAGGAAGGAAAGTGGTGATGAGCGTTACCGGTATCGCCCTTGTCCTGTTTCTAACATTTCACATGGCGATGAACCTGGTTGCAATCATCTCGGCTGATGGTTACAACATGATTTGTGAATTCCTGGGAGCAAACTGGTATGCGTTAGTGGCTACCGCAGGATTGGCTGCTCTTTTCATCATTCACATCATCTATGCGTTCTGGCTGACAATGCAGAATCGCAGAGCGCGTGGTAGCGAACGCTATGCAGTGACCGACAAGCCTAAAACTGTAGAGTGGGCTTCTCAAAACATGTTAGTGTTAGGTATTATCGTAATCGTAGGTCTTGGCTTGCACCTCTTCAACTTCTGGGCAAAAATGCAGTTGCCGGAACTGATGCACAACATGGGCATGCACGCTGACACGCTGACGCTGGCTTATGCCGCTAACGGCGCTTATCACATCCAGCAGACTTTCTCCTGCCCGGTTTACGTAGTTCTTTACCTCGTTTGGCTGTTTGCGCTGTGGTTCCACCTGACTCACGGTTTCTGGAGCTCCATGCAATCACTGGGATGGAACAACAAGGTATGGATCAACCGTTGGAAATGTATCTCCAACATCTACTCTACCGTTGTTGTACTCGGTTTCGCCCTCGTAGTAGTGGTATTCTTCGTGAAAACACTGATTTGCGGTGGTGCTTGCTAAATAGGATATTGTAAATGATTAAATTGTAAATAATATTATGATCAAGATAGATTCAAAGATTCCGGAAGGCCCAGTGGCTGAGAAATGGACTAACTATAAAGCTCATCAGAAATTGGTGAACCCCGCTAACAAGCGTCGTTTGGATATCATCGTTGTGGGTACGGGTCTGGCAGGTGCTTCTGCCGCTGCTTCACTCGGTGAAATGGGTTTCAGAGTATTCAACTTCTGTATCCAGGACTCTCCGCGCCGTGCACACTCTATCGCTGCACAAGGTGGTATCAACGCTGCAAAGAATTATCAGAATGACGGTGACTCCGTTTACCGCCTGTTCTACGATACGGTAAAGGGTGGTGACTACCGTGCCCGCGAAGCTAACGTATATCGTCTGGCTGAAGTATCCAACGCTATCATCGACCAATGTGTGGCTCAAGGTGTTCCTTTCGCCCGCGAATATGGCGGTACGTTGGACAACCGTTCTTTCGGTGGCGCACAGGTATCACGTACTTTCTACGCTAAGGGTCAGACCGGTCAGCAGTTGTTGCTGGGCGCTTACTCTGCACTGAGCCGCCAGGTAAACGTGGGTACTGTAAAACTGTACACCCGCTACGAAATGCAGGACGTTGTCATCGTTGACGGACGTGCCCGCGGTATCATCGCTAAAAACTTAATCACAGGTAAACTGGAACGTTTCGCCGCTCACGCCGTAGTTATCGCTACCGGTGGTTACGGTAACGCTTACTTCCTGTCTACCAACGCTATGGGTTGTAACTGTAC
>ERZ791802.135-NODE-135-length-90804-cov-3.980727_pt1 | contig 90804 bp, 87 predicted proteins | sample MGYA00510308_ERZ791802 | MGnify/ENA primary metagenome ERZ791802 (study PRJEB30046, sample SAMN00792028) | human gut metagenome | study: EMG produced TPA metagenomics assembly of the A metagenome-wide association study of gut microbiota in type 2...
CTACAAAATATACTTTTGCAATACCTGTATTATTCCCGTTTTTATGTATTTTATGCATTCAGTTCTTTAAATACTTTTAACAATTCATCCTTATCCAGCGGCTTCATGCAGAATTCATATGCCCCCAGCTTTAATGCTTGAATCACTTTCTTCTGCTGTCCGGCTGACGTCACCATAATGACATCTGCTGTATTATCGTATGCTTTAATCTTTTCCAATGCCGTAACACCGTCCATAACCGGCATCGTAATATCCATTGTGACAATATCCGGTTTATACTCTTTATATAACTGAACGGCTTCTTCTCCGTTTACAGCCTCACAGACAATACCATAGCCTGCTTCTTCAAGAATATTTCTTAATGTCTTACGGATAAAAGCAGAATCATCTACAATCATGACCTTTTTAACACCATCTGCCACCTCATTGTCGGCACATTTTTGAATGTCAATAGATGTCGGCTTTACACCGATTTGAACATCACTGTCTACAGCAATAAAAATTTCTACCTCTTTACCATGGACATAGAGCGGAACAATATATCCATCCCCGGTCAGTGTCTGGTTTTCATAGACAAACGGCGGTTCAATATCTGCAAATAACTCACCCTTGCTGATTGCCGTTACAAACAGACCAAGGCACATATTAACCAGTTCGCTTAATGTGTCATATGTATAGCTGTCCACCTGTATCAATTCTTCCTTTGAAAAATCGGATGCAAGCGCAAGCAGTCCGTCTTCATTTTCCCCTGCCACAAATGCTGTATAAATAACATGGGAACCGTATGTTTTTTGTCCGATAATACTCTGATACCGGAATTCTGTCACACGTTTAATTGAACCGATATAGTAATCCTGTGTAACAAATCTTGTCAGATTTCTCAAAATCAACGCCACAATATCGGTTACATACGGTTTTGCAGAAAATGCAAACAACGGTACAATACCGTCAATATCATCTTCCTTTAACGCTTCCATTTCGGACTTTGAAAAGCCCTTAGATGTCTGAAAGCTGTCAAGATATTCATCCAGTTCACTGGCAGTAATATATTTTTTCTCAAACATAATCTGCAAAAACTTCATAAATGCACAACCCTGCTGCTCCAGAAGTTCATCCACTTCCCGTTCTGATAAATAGCCTCTTTCTACCGCAATATCACCGAAACGTCTGTCATACTGTGTCTGTAAATGATTGACTTCTTCCGTTTCGTTCTGCGTCATATAGCCATTTGCAATCGCAATCGTTCCCAGACGGACCTTTGCTGTTGCCTGTTCATCCAATACTTCTCTTAACTGCTCCGGTGTAAGTACTTCTTCACTTACCAGATATTCACCAAATAACTGACTAAACATTTGTCTTCTCCTTCTTCTTATCCTAATTCATAAAAATCCAGATTCTTCTGTAACACTTCAGTAACCTGTCCGCCTCTTTTTAATACGTTGGAATTAAATGTCTTTAACTCACGTACTTTCTTTGTATTTTCTCTGTTAAACCGTGCTGATGCCGCATTAAAGATTGGCTGCGATTCAAGCTTTTTCCGATATTCTGCCGCAAACGGACAGTACATATAAAGAATTCCTCTCACAACCTTATTTAATCGGATAGAGTTCTGGGATTCGTATTTAACCCATACGTCATAATCCTTTGCAAACATTTCACGGTAACTGTTACGACAGCTTTTAAACTGTGCCCTGATTTTTTCTTTGGCTTCTTCCGTCAGATCTTTATTCTTTCGGTAAAACTGTACATAATCGCAGTATTCAGATGTAAGAGAATGTTCTCTAACATCATTCCAGTAATTGCCCTGTACAGTACGGCAGATTTCCCAGCGGTAAACTGCTGCCATGTTAATCAGACTGTTTTCAAGATTGCCGTTGAAAAATGCAGAAAGCACAAATCTTGCCGGTGTATCTCTTTTCTTTTCCGAAATATCCTGCCACATGATACCTCTGCTGCCGACATTCGGCATCAGGATAAAGTCCGGAAGGACCTGTTTCATGACTACAATATTATCGATTTTATTTTCCGGGTCATAATACATCTGCTCTCTGTGGAACAGTGAATAATCCACCTTCATAATCGCACGCATCGCCTCGGAAAGCTTCTTTGCTGACAGAAACGACTTCTGAATGCTCTTACTGAACTTCTTCTGTGTCAGAATCGGGCTGAAAATTGTAATTTCATTCGTTGTCAGACGATTGATAACCTTAAACATATTACGGATTTCAAACTGCACTTTGGCTGTCTGGTCAGACAGCATCTTTGTTTCTTCTGCTGCCGACAGATGGTGCATTGCCTTTTCTTTTCTTACGTTTTCTTTATAATCCTGGTCAAATTCATCTTTGGACGGTTCTCTTTTTCCCTCGTATATTGCTTTCAGCCAGCCATATACGGTATAAATAGAAAATCCCGTACCCGATAAGTCCGGCTTGAAATAATACAGTTCCGCCAATCCCTTTTTATCAAATTCCTTCTCATCCATAAAGCCAAAATTCAGGAACAATTCGACTGCCCTGCTAAGAGAAGTATCCTTTAATGAATGTAAGAAAACATTTTCATAAATCTGATAGAACTGCTCTGCAATATCTTTTCTTAATTTTCTGACATCGTTGTCCGAAGTATTTCTGTCCGGCAGATTCATATACTGTGAAACCATGAGGGTAAATCTGGAAGCTTCCTTTTCATCTATCTGGGAATAATCCAGAATCTGCTTCATGGAATTTGCCAGTTCACTCTCAACCAGTGCATAGTCATAAGCACTTTCATCCATGCCTTCTTCTGCCGTATCTTCACCATCCGAAAGGTCGTCTGCTGCTTTATTTTGGGCTTCATCGTCCTGAATACCAAGTGCTGCCTTTCCTAAAACATCCACCAGTTTTAACGCGGTACGGTTGATATCCGCTACCAGCTTTGAACCGGTAATCAGATGTTCATATGCTATCATTTCCCCGGCTGTAAAAAGTTCATGAAAAACTTTTTTATCCAATGCGTATATCTGATTCATATAGGTGCAGATTTCCATATCCACCTTTGCAGAATCTTCTTCTTTATCAATGACATTAAAATCATCCATTTCTGACGCATACGATAAAAAGCTTTTTTCAAATACCTGATAAACTTCATGGAACTGTGCAAACAAGGAATTCACAGCAATTTCCTGATAGTTTTTACCCAGTTTTAAAAGCTTCAGAATACCGTCTGCATGTGCAATATCAAAGCACAGCACAATCAAATCTGTAACAGCTTCATAATCAAAAAGATATTCTTCTGAATAAATATCCAGTATCCCTAAAAGTGCGCCGTTATCAAGAGTCATCTTCATATATTCACTTTTTGCACGTACCTGCCCATTCACCACCAAATAAACATGTTCAACGCTTTCGCCTGTCTTAAAGAATGTTGTCCCTTTCGGGATATTCATTCTGCCGCCAAAAACAACCTGATTCATATTATTTATTCCCCTGTCTTTTACGATATTGTGTCTTCTTATTTTAATTTAAGGTTTTTTTACACTATTTATATATTACTATGAACACGGCAGAATTTCAATATCTTTATCGCGGGGATTGCCGTTCCTATGCAAAAATCTCCCGAATCCTCTCTATATATGATATAGAAAAAATCCGGGAGTTTTTATGTAAAGCTTCTTATTATATAGCTGCTATACGAATTAAGCTGCTTTTTCTGAGTTTTTCTCACTCTTTGCATAACTCTTAGCTGAATTTACAACAATGATAAGACCAAGTACAATCAGCAGAATTGCAATAATAAGCTGAAGCCCGTTGGCAATAAATACGCTTCCCCATGTAGCAGTACCTGCCGGAATTGTAACAGATGCTGCTGTCTGGATTGCCTTAACCATAGCGATTGTACGCTGTACCAGTGCTGTAAATGTTACACAAAGCATAATGATAAGTGGCGGGAACAGCATCTTGTTACTGCGTCCTGTTACCTTTAAGAATACACAAAGTGTAAGAATTACAAGTGCACTTAATAACTGGTTTGCTGAACCAAATAACGGCCAGATGTTTGCATAACCAATCTTTGTGAGTACGAAACCACAAAGAAGTGTTATTACTGTTGAGAAATATGTATTGCAGAGTAACTTTCTCCATCCTTCTGCATGTTCCATATCATCTACGCTGAAAAGTTCCTGAAAACTCATACGTCCGATACGTGCAACGGCATCAAGTGATGTAAGAGCAAGTGCAGATACACACATTGTCATAAATACGGTTGCGAAATGTACCGGAACACCAAACATTTCAAAGAAACCTGCAACACCACGGCTGAAAATCTGGAACGGTGTACCAGTAGCGGCTGTTCCGTCTGCTGCTGCGGCTGCGCCTGCAACACAAAGAGCGATAACAGCAAGTAAGCTTTCAAGTATCATAGCGCCGTAACCAACTTTAAGCATATCCTTTTCATTTGCTACAGTCTTAGAAGATGTACCGGAAGATACAAGGCTGTGGAAGCCTGAAACAGCACCGCAGGCAACCGTTACGAAAAGGATTGGGAACATTGTTCCAAGCTTTGCATTGTTAAATCCTGTATAAACCGGAAGGTTCATAGACGGATGAGCTACAACCAGACCAAGTGCTGCACCGACAATCATGGCAATGAACATAAATGTTGTCATGTAGTCACGAGGCTGCTTCATCAGCCACATTGGAAGAACTGCTGCAAAAAAGATATATACAAATGTGATATAGCTCCATGCGTTCTTGCCTAATTCAATCGGGAAGTAATTACCAATTACAAATGAAGCAATGATAAATACGATACCAACAACGGCTTCTTTCCAGCCTGAAAGATTCCATTTCTTCTGAATCAGACCAAATACAACAGCAAATACCATAAACATGATAGATACCATACCGGCAGAACCATTTGTTGAAGCGGCTGCGGATAACTGTGACTGTCCGTCAACAACTGTATACGCATTGAATGTTCCGGCTACCATATCGGCAAATGCTGCAATAACAATTAATGTAAATAACCAGCAGAACAGTAAGAAAATCTTACGTCCGAATTTACCGATGTACTTTTCGATAATCATACCCATGGACTTTCCTTCGTTCTTAACGGAAGCATATAAAGCACCGAAATCTGTAACGGCACCGAAGAACACACCACCGATGAGAATCCAAAGTAATACAGGTAACCAGCCAAATGCCGCTGCCTGAATTGCACCGGTTACAGGACCTGCACCTGCGATAGATGAAAACTGATGACTAAATACTGTCCATCCGTTTGTCGGGACAAAATCTTTACCATCATTGTACTTTACTGCCGGTGTTTCTGCCTTAGGGTCAATTCCCCATTTGTTGGCTAACCAACGGCCATAGACAACATATGCGCCGAATAAAATAACAGCTGCAATTAAAACAATTACTAAAGTGTTCATAGATGTCACTCTCCTATTATGATATATTTCATCAGTCAAACACTCTGTACGCATTGTCCATAGTATCAAAAAAAGCCTTCGTCTCCACACAAATCTAAATGATTTGGTGCAAAGACGAAGGCTGATTTAACATTACTTCCGCGTTACCACTTTGCTTGCCGGATATCCCGGCCTCTCTACTGCCACTGCTGTCAGAATCAATAGGATACCGACTCTATGGCATGCCCTGTTAACGATGGGTACCGGTTCCAATTACTAGGCTGTATGCAATCACACTGCCTTTCACCGGAACTGCTCGCAGGTGAGGGCTTTTTCATTCCTTGCTGCCGCTTCTCATCATCTTACGGCTCTCTGTGAGCGGTGATTTGAAAAAGTCATTTCCTGTTCTCTGCATTTGACTGTTGAATTAAGTAATAAGATAATCTTTCAAACTTCATTTGTCAACAAAAATTTTAATTTTTTTTAATTTTTTTAATTTTTTGTATTCAGAAGTTCTAAAATCTGTTCTTTCTGTAAAAAGCCTGTGGATTTATTTACAACCGTTCCATTTTCCATGAGTACCAGTGTCGGAATGTACATAATAGAAAATTTTTCTGCCAGTTCCGGTGCTTCTTCAGTACTTACTTTTACAAACTTTACATCCGTCACTTCTTCTGAAACTTCTTCAATGACCGGTCCTAACATCTGGCACGGTCCACACCATGATGCCCAGAAATCAATTAATACCGGCTTATCAGACTGTAATACTTCCTTTTCGTAATTTTCACCTGTTACATGTACAATTGCCATAATTTTACTCCTTATCAATCCTTATTTTTTAAAATATCAACTCTTGTCACTTTACCTTCTATGATACTTGCAATGCATAATGCAAAATTATCGTAATCCACGCAGGTTCCGATTTCTTTTGAAAGGCTTTCCTCACAAATCCGCTTCTCAATCACATCACGGAGCAGTTTCCCATCTGTTTCCGGTATTTTGATTTTAGCAACACGGTTTGCCATTGCCACGGTCATACTGCCGCGTACGGTAATCTTTTCTACCTCATCGTGTGGGATAAACAGATATTTTCTTGTAGCAAACAGCACAACAATCGCAAATACCCCGGTCAGTGTCTGTGTCACGGAAGAATGGGAGACAACAACCTGTCTTGCAATTGCAAATAAAAGGACCTCGATAACAGTTCCCGGCGAATGCATGCAAAGCATTTTAATAAGCTCCACACCAATCGCAAGATTCATTGCAGTTTCCAGATAATATGCAAAGACGTCTTCTCCTGCAAAAATATATTGCGGATTAAATACGTCCATCAGCAGTTTCCCTGCAAGAATTACAATAACCAGTCCTAAAATCAGCGAAAGCAACATTTCCAGATACTGTGAAAGTGCAAAAATCTTAGCACGCAAAAATTCTTTCATTGGTTTCTCCATTCGTTCTTTTTCACTTACTATAGTACTAAATACCAGGGTGGTGTGTCAACCTTGTGTCAATTCCCGCATCAGTTCCGGTACGGTTGTCATTTCATGGATTCTGGAAACATTTTCACCGCAGAAAATTAACCCCTGCTCTAATTCGCCTTTCACGGCGTGAATCAGCGCCTGTGTAATGCAATACGGCACTTCCTTCGGATTACATTTTTCAAGGCACTGATAACAGCCGGTAATTTCTTGTTTGTGCTGCTCAACCTGTCTGATAAATGCATTGCGCACGGCACGTCCCGGCATGCCGACAGGACTTTTTACAATCTGTATATTACCCTTTCCCGCCTCAATATATGCACGTTTGTATGCATCAGATGCATCACATTCTTTAGTGACAACAAAACGACTTGCAATCTGTACGGCATCTGCACCTAATGAAAGCACATGGTCAATATCCTGTCTGTCAAAAATACCGCCTGCCGCCGCAACCGGAATCTTTTTTGTGTATTTCTCCTCATATGGCTTTTTGCTGTCAATGACCCCGCAAAGAATCGCGTCAAAATCAATATTTTCAATATTTTCCAATACACTTTCCTGAAATCCAAGATGTCCGCCTGCCATCGGTCCTTCCACAATAATACAATCCGGCACCGTATGGTAATGATGGTCCCACATTTTTAAAATAATTCCCGCTGCTCTCGCGGAAGACACAATCGGCATCAGCTTTGGTATCTTTTTCCCATGCTCACGTGCATAGTTTTGGGCAATTCCCGGTAAATCTGCCGGCAGTCCCGCACCACAGATAATGACATCTGCACCCGCTTCTACCGCCGTTTCAATGTGCTGTCTGTAATGCTTTAATGCCACCATGATATTCACACCGACCAGTCCGTTTCCGCCTGCAATCTCTTTTGCCTGCGCAATGTGTTTTATTATTGCCCTGCGGTTACACTCCGCCGGATTTTTTTCAAAATTTTCCTCGTCATAACCGATCTGTGCTGTTGATATCACACCGATACCGCCTTCTTTTGCAACTGCTCCCGCAAGACGGCTTCGACTCACTCCAACACCCATGCCGCCCTGAATCACCGGCACCGGCACAATAACATCTCCTAATATAAGTTGTGGTAACTGATTATTCATATTCTTCTCCATTCCGCAGGTAATTTCTCATCTGCCATAACAGTACTTTATTTTCGTTCAGAAACACAATATTTTGATTCTCAAACTATTTATGTTATACCGCTTCTTTGTTTTTTTGTCAAGATGATATTATATTTATTTCAATATAATGTAGTTTTAAAAACCGTAATTATCAGAATCCTTTATATCGATATACCAGCTGCATATCAGCCAACATCCTTTAAGCTTTCAGAACTTTATAAAATAAGCTGCACAGCCGTTTTTTGTTCCGGCTGCGCAGCTTTCTTCTTTTAATTCTTTTATTTTTTATGTTTTATGTTTTAACCAAAAAAAATGTTTTATCTATTTTACAGCGTTACGAGTACTTTGATTTTGCTCTTGTTTTTCCAATTTTTCACTGTGGACTTCTTAAATGCCATTTCAACAATATCCTGACCTGTATGGATACGGGATACCGGATGCATGGCAACATTGTCGATACATCCCTTTGCATCGTAAAAAATCACCTTAATCATCGGACAGCGCACCAATACATAGGTTTCTTTGGAATAGCTGACCTCACAGTAAAGAACCGGACAGACGGTGTCACCCTGTTCTTCTGCACGGATTCTCATATTAGAAACGGCAAGGCCGATGGTTTCCGATGATTTTTCATCAAATTCAATCAGACTGTTTAAATAGTCTTCTATGGACTGCTCCTGCTCTTCTTCCTCCGGCTGGGATACCGGCGCCGGCTGACTGATTGTTTCTGCCGGTTCTTCTTCCTGCGCCACATTGACATTTAACTGCTTTAAAACATCTTCTACTGTCTGTGTACCTAATGCAAAACGATTGACAAATTCCTTCATGGACAGCCCTAAGACAGACTCTGCGCCTTCTCTTTCCAGATATTCTTCAAGTGATTCTGCTGCAGCTTTTTCATCCTGTGCTGCCGGGATGTCTTCTGCCGGAGAATCCTGTACTACCACTGCTGCCTGTTCTTCACCGTCTTCTTTCACTGCCGAAGCTCCAGTCTGTGTCTGTGCTTCCGTCTGCGCCTGTACCTGTTTTTCTGCTTTGTCAGTCAGTTCTTCAACCGATTCTAAAGTTCCTTCTGTTTCCACCGGTTCTTCTTCTGCTGCCGGAAGACCTTCATACTCCATAAATTCCACACCGACACAATCCCAGCGGTTTGTTCCTTTTCTCTGGAAACAGAATTTCATCTGCTGTTTATCTTCAATGCAGGCAACCGTTAAGACTGCCATACAGCCGATTCTTGCTTTAAACTGCGAACTGATTTTTACATTAATCTTTTTGGTTTCGGCAAAAAATTTGCTGTGTCCTAAAATCACATCTGTTGTACTGATTTTATCCGCTCCCGCGCTGTACTTGTTTCCGTCAATATCAAATGCGTCAAAATCTATAATTCTGATACGACAATTGTCCTCCGAAGTAAGACGTAATTCAAAAATAAACGCATTGCTGTCTTTCCCTTTTACTTCGCTTAGTAATACTACCTGAAATTTGTCGTAAGTCCTGTTCATAAATTCCTTTGTTCCTTCCACTTTCTAACTATTTTCTTGCATCATGGCATGTCTTTTTATTCTCATACATGCGGTTATCCGCCAGTCTGTAAACCATGTTGACATCGCGTATTTCACCGTCTGACACAATTTCAGAACTGTCTGCATAGCCGTATGCCGTACTGTAAACATACCCACTTTGTGCTTTATTTGCCTCACTCATAATTTTTTGAAAATGTCGGATTTCTTCCTGACAATTAAGTTCTTCGATGTTTTCTACAATTACAATAAATTCATCGCCGCCCATTCTGCCAACGATACCTTTGTCCCCAAACGACTTCGTTAAAATATCCGCAAACCCCTTAATCAGCTTATCCCCACTGCTATGCCCATGGGTATCATTCGTGGCTTTCAGCCCATTCATATCAAAATTAAAAATTGTAAATGGAATGTTATTATAACAATATGATTTTAATCGTTCTTCACAAAAGCGGCGGTTATAAAGTCCCGTCAGATTGTCCGTATATGCCATTTTATAAAGAACTGCCTGTTCTTTTTCGTCGACCATTTTTCCCGCAATATCCCAGCTTAATGAGAGCAGTAAAATACTAATCAGAATCACAGTTCCCAAAGATGAAAATCCTGTTGTCCATGACATTTCATGACCCCAGTATTTTCCTGCCATATAACCTGACCATTCCGCTCCGATACACAGCAAAAACAAAATCACACCGCAGATAACCAGTCTGCTCTGCCGGTTTCCCTTTCTAACACAGGCAATCATTAATATAATCAGATAAACACAGACAATTGCTACAAATGCCTGTTCCAGCCGAAGCATATGCGGAAGATGCCAGACACCTGAAAAATGAAGCACAAATAAAAGTGCCGTCGCACCGCTATCTACCCAGAAAATTATGTAATACATCCACGTTATCCATCTGCTGTCTGCTTTTTTCGGATAATCCCTGAAAAAAAGCAGCAGAGACGGCGGACCGATATACATGCTGGCATACTCAATAAAGGTACACAGCCATATCGGTACCCGGTAAATCTGTAGGATATTATATTTTCCCATCGTCCATAAACCTACCATCAGCGAGAAAATTCCCAGTGATATCAAATGTGTAAACCAGGTCCGCGTCAGCATCATAACCATCCCAAGCAAAAGCAGGACAAATCCGATAAACAAAAGGCAGACACTAAGTGCATAAGTAACTCTGTTGGTCACTAAAAAATCAGTGTAAATTGTTGCATAATCAGTAATATAAATATCGTTCATCCGGGTAACATAAGAATCACCGTTTGCCTTAAATTCCAGCATCAGTTCATGCTGTTCTCCATCTTTAGGCATAGCAATGCTGTGCATGCCGCTTCCAACCATTTTCCCGCAGTCATACCGCTCCAGCCCGGAACTGTAAATACATTCTCCGTCCACAAAGACACGTAACGTTGCATTATGCGTCTGAACCACAAGTACCGGTGATTGAAACTGCCCTTTATCCACAAAAGTACGGGATAAATATATTGTCTTTTTGTCTGTTAAAATATTATCAAAGCGGAATGTATTCAAATCCACATCCGTATCCGTCTGATTTTCACTGACAACAGTCCAGTTTAAAAGCAATGGCTCCTTTTTTGTATATTCATTTTTTCTTAAACCTGTAATATGATATAACAGCATGGCACCCAGTAAAACGATTACAATTCCCACAATACTTATACATCTTTTTATATATTTGTTTTGGATAACTTTTACCCACGCAATCTGTTTCATCAAATTCCTCCGGCTCTGCCATGAAAACACCTAACATTTCAAGTATACAGAAATTCTAAAGTTTTGCAAGGACTATCCGTGAAAAAAGGAGAAAAAACCTCTGCCAGGCTGTTTCTCCTTTTTACTCTTTGTTTTGAATTAATATTTTAAATATTCATCTTTAATAACTTCCATTTTTATCAAAATTCCCGTATCTTACGCGCTTTCTGCCTCATCAAACTGTGAATTGTAAAGGTCTGCATAGAAGCCGCCCTTTGCAAGAAGTTCTTCATGATTTCCCTGTTCTACAATATCGCCGTCCTTCATGACAAGAATCACGTCTGCATCTTTAATCGTAGACAGACGGTGGGCAATGACAAAGCTCGTTCTGCCCTTCATCAGGTTATCCATTGCATTCTGAATCTGAATCTCTGTACGGGTATCCACAGAAGAGGTCGCTTCATCCAGAATCAGAATCGGATTGTCTGCAAGAATTGCTCTCGCAATTGTAAGCAGTTGCTTCTGTCCCTGTGAAACGTTGCTTGCATCTTCATTTAATTCCATCTGATAGCCACCCGGCAGGGTTTCAATAAAGTGGTGTGCATGCGCTGCTTTTGCCGCCGCAATAACTTCTTCATCGGTTGCATCCAGTCTTCCGTAACGGATATTTTCCATAATGGTATCCTTATACAGCCATGTATCCTGAAGCACCATGCCAAACGCATCTCTTAATTCCCGTCTGTTAAAGTCCTTGATATTGTGTCCGTCTACTAAAATAGCACCGCTGCCGACATCGTAAAAACGCATGAGCAGCTTCACAATCGTTGTCTTACCGGCACCTGTAGGACCGACAATGGCAACCTTCTGACCCGGTTTTACATGTACAGTAAAATCATTGATAATTGTCTGATCTTCTTTATAACCAAAGTGTACATTTTCAAAATCCACACAGCCTTCGATTTTATCTAAGCGTACCGGATTTTGCACAAACTGATCTTCTTCTTCCTCCTCTAAGAACTCGAATACTCTCTCGGAGGCTGCTGCCATAGACTGTACCTGATTGATAACCTGTGCAATCTGTGTAATCGGCTGTGTGAAATTCTTAACATACTGGATAAATGCCTGAATATCACCAATTGTAATCGCGCCCTGAATTGCAAGAAGACCTCCGCTTAATGCCACACAGGCATAGCCTAAGTTTCCGACAAAATTCATAATCGGCTGCATCATTCCGGATAGGAACTGCGATTTCCATGCGGATTTATACAATACCGTATTGGTTTCGTCAAACTGCTTAACCATAGAAGCCTCTTTGTTAAAAGACTTTACAACGGTATGTCCGCCGTAGGTTTCTTCAATCTGTCCGTTGATATGGCCTAAATATTCCTGTTGTGTCTTAAAATATTTCTGTGATTTCTTTACAACAAATGAAATCAGTCCGGCTGACACCGGCAGAATAATGACTGCAATCAGTGTCATCAGCGGTGAAATGCTTAACATCATCACCAATACACCAAGCATGGTTGCAACAGCGGTAATAATCGTAGTAATGCTCTGGTTTAAACCCATGCCGAGGGTATCTACATCATTGGTAATACGCGATAATACTTCACCGTAAGTTCTGCTTTCAAAATATTTCATCGGCATACGGTTAATTTTTTCGGAAATTTCTTTCCTTAACCGGTAACACAGCTTCTGTGTGATCCCCGTCATAATCCAGCCCTGTATAAAGCTGAAAACGGCGCTGATGCTGTATAATCCCAGCACAAATAAAAGGACTTTTCCGATATAGTTAAAATCCATGCCGCCGGTGCCGTTGATTTTATTCATCAGTCCTTCGGAAAGTGCTGTCGTGGCTTTACCTAAAACCTTTGGACCGACAACGTTAAACACGGTCGCACACGCCGCAAAAATCATCACTACGATAATGCCGATTTTGTAATTTCCAAGATACGCAAGTAATTTGCCGATAGACCATTTAAAGTCTTTGGCTTTTTCTCCTGGCATCATACCTCTGCCTGGTCCTCTCATCGGTCCTCTTGTCTTCGGAGGCATTTTTACATCTTTATTTTCCATAAATTACTGTTCCTCCCTTTCTGTATCACCCGCAAGTCCGAGTTCCTTTTCTGACATCTGCGATTTTGCAATCTGACGGTATACTTCGCAGTTTGCAAGCAGTTCTTCATGTGTTCCCCTGCCGACGATTCTGCCTTCATCCATGACAAGAATCTGCTCTGCATGAAGCACCGTACTGATTCGCTGTGCAACGATAATAACCGTGCTGTCGGATACCTTTTCTGCCAGTGCCTTACGGAGTGCCGCATCGGTCTTTAAATCGAGTGCGGAAAAACTGTCATCAAAAATGAAGACCTTCGGATTCTTTGCAATGGCTCTTGCAATCGACAGACGCTGTTTCTGTCCACCGGATACGTTAGAACCGCCCTGTGCAATCGGACTGTCATATTTTGCACTTTTTTCTTCAATAAAATCCGATGCCTGTGCAATTTCAGCCGCTTCACGGATTTCTTCATCGGTTGCATCTTCTCTGCCATAACGGAGATTGCTTGCAATCGTACCGGAAAACAGCACACCTTTCTGCGGCACAAAGCCGAGTTCATCACGCAGTTCATTCATGGTAATGTTACGGATATCGTGTCCGTCGATTGTCACCGAACCTTCCGTAACATCGTAAAGTCTTGATATTAAGTTTACAAGCGTTGATTTACCACAGCCCGTACTGCCGATAATCGCCGTTGTCTTACCCGGTTCAGCCACAAAATCAATATCTTCAAGGGCATTGTGTTCTGCACCCGGGTATTTAAAGCTTACATGGTTAAAGCGTACAACACCTTCCTTCTTTTCAAGTGTTTCCGGCTTTTCAGGGTCTACAATTTCAGATTTTACAGTTAATACTTCATCAATTCTGTCTGCCGCAACTGCCGCTCTCGGAAGCATAACAGACATCATCGTCAGCATTAAGAAGGACATAACAATCTGCATTGCATACGTAATAAATGCTGTCATTGCACCCACCTGCATACTGCCGTTGTCAATCTTATGTGCCGCAACCCATACAATCAGAACCGTCAGTCCGTACATGATAAAGGTCATGCAAGGCATCATAAATGTCATGACACGGTTGGTAAATAACATCGTCTTTGTCAGCTTTTTATTGGCTTTATCAAAACGTTCTTCTTCCTTCTTTTCCCTTCCGAATGCACGGATAACAGAAAGTCCGGTAAGAATTTCCCTTGAAACTAAGTTGACACCGTCAACCAGCTTCTGCATTAATTTAAACTTCGGCATGGCAACAACCATTAAAAACAGCACGAGTGCCATAATAGCCGCAACAGCAAGACCGATTACCCAGCCCATTCCGGCACCTGTCTGCCATACCTTGATAACACCGCCGATACCAAGCACCGGCGCATATAATACCATACGCAGTAATAATACAATCACCATCTGAATCTGCTGTACATCATTGGTGGTCCGTGTAATCAGGGATGCCGTTGAGAAACGATCCATTTCCGCACTGGAAAAGCCCATGACTTTTTTGTATACACTGCCACGCAGATCACGTCCTGCACCGGCTGCCACACGCGACGCAAGCATACCGACACATACGGTAATCACTGCAACTAACAGTGCCATCAGCACCATTTTAATGCCTGATGCCCACAGATAATCAGTCTGTAACTTATCCATATCTACACCGGCGGCACTGTCCATGTTCTTTGCATAAGAGATACCCATGGAAAGAATCAGGGAACTGCCCATGCTCTCCATTTTTTCCTGCAACGTGTCACGCATGGAAACAATATCATCCGTTGTCATTCTGCCCTGTGCAAGCATCATCTGAAAGACCGGACGCATATCCACACAGTCTGCAAGTACTACATTGCCGTCAACATCTTCAATCTCTTTTTTAAAGGTTGAAAGTTCAATGCCCATCTGCTGTCCGAGCATTTCCACCGGAACATTTTCAAGCTGTAAAGGGTCCTGACCGGACTGTGCGGCAATCTGCTGTTTAAAAGCAGATTCCTCTACTGCCGATGTCTGATTGTTTAAAATAAATGCTGTCACAAATTCATCATCATATTCATCCAGCTTCTTTTCATCGGTCACATCCAAGCGGTACACATCACCGTCTTCCCGGTAACTGTCTTCCCATATTGCGACCTCATCTTCTGTCATAAAAACCTTTGCCAGTTCAAATTCTTCCTTTGTGACTGCCTGCGGCATACAGTGTGAAACACCACCATTCTGAATACCGGTATCAATAATATCCGATGTATACTGCGGCAGCGATAAATCTGCATATGCCTGTAATACAAGCAGTGCGATAATCAGCAGTACAGATTTCCAATAAGGCTTTAACGTCTTAAAAAATCTACTCATTCTGTCACATCACCTTTCTTTTTTCTTTTCTCTATTTCTGCTTCTGATGCCTCATAAAGCTGGTTCATCAGCGCAGTCAGACGGATTACGTCTTCTTTTTTCAGGCTGCTTAGCACCTTTGCCGTAAATGTATTCATTGTTTCCTCCGCTTCCGCCAGTACCTCTGCCCCCTCCGGGGTCAGTTCCACATATGTAATTCTGCGGTCCTGCGCGCTGACTGTCCGCTGGATGTAATTCTTCTTTTCCAGTACTTTTAATGTCCGGGACACGGCAGTAATATTAATACGCATCCTCTCTGACAGTGTAGAAACCTTGACTTTTTCTTCGTTTAGACACTTATTTGCCCCGCCAATATGCATCAGGGTGGCAAATTCCGAATGGTTCATATTCGGAAATAAATCCGACATATGCAGCTTTCTAAACTGTGTAAATGCGGAAAACAGCTCCGCATACTCTTTTTGCACAAAAATTCCTCCTTTCCGGCTGTGATCTTCACCGTCCTATGCTGTTTCGCGGTGATTTTTTACTGCAAAAAAATAAATAGTTAACAGTGTTATATATTATCGTTGTGAAATAATAACACATGTTAACTATTTTGTAAATAAAAACTCTATAAACTATTTATGAACAGTTTTTTGTTTTATATAAACGCTGTATTTTCCGGACATTGTCTACATATTGGACTTTTTTTTCATCCCTTATGCGCTCAATCCCGCTTATTTGCGGGCTTTGCGCCAAAAATACATTTTTTTACTCCAAATTTGTCTTCATTTTAAAGGCCACACGGATACAGGTTCCTTTTCCCGGTTCGCTTGTAAGCGACAGGGATGCGTTCTTATGGGCAGCCACAATATGCTTTACAATAGCAAGCCCCAGTCCTGTTCCTCCCGTTGATTTAGAACGGCTTTTATCCACACGGTAAAAGCGCTCAAATATACGCTCCTGATGTTCTTTTGAAATGCCGATACCGGTATCCTTGACCTCAATAATCGTTGCTCCGGTTTCTGCCGTTTTATCAAATGCAACGGCTGCATCAACCGTAATATCGACCCTGCCGCCCGGATTGTTGTATCGGATGGCATTGTCACACAGGTTATAGACCAGTTCATCCATCATCTGGCGGTTGGCACAGATAATGCGGTGTACACCGTGTAATTTCATGGTAACATCGTGCTTCTTGGCACTTAGGCGAAGCATCTCCACACAATTTTGTGCAATATCATAAATATCCAGTTCTTCAAAGCAGTTCTGTTCCTCTACCTGATCTAATTCCGACAGACGGATAATATCGTTAATCAAAGTCAGCAGACGATTGGAATTTTTATGAATTTCCGCCGCAAAACGCACAATATCTTCATCTGCTGCCATTCCACTCTCAATCAGTTCGGAATATCCGGAAATAGACGTCAACGGTGTCTTTAATTCATGGGACACATTTGCCGTAAATTCCTGCCGCATGGTGGCATTGCGCATAATATCCTCATGCTGTTTTTTGATTGTCTGTACAAACGGTACCAGTTCTTTATACACCTTTACGGAATCCGAAGCATCAAGATTATCTGCCAGATTTTCAATCGGCTCAATAATGCTCCCCGTCAGGAAATGTGAGAGGATCATACACAATGCAAACAACAGTACGCATAAAATTACGATTACCGGCAGAATGCTCTCGAAAACACTTGTGATACTGCCTGCTTCCTTTGCCGTGCGCAGGACACTTCCGTTCTCCAGCCGTATGGCATAATAAAACGCATTTTTACCGATTGTGCTGGACTGACGGATTGCCTGTCCTTCTCCGGTCTGCAGTGCCTGTGAAATCTCCGGTCTTGCACTGTGATTGTCCATACTGCCGACTTCTGCATTGGTATCCAAAATAACTTCTCCGGTACCGTCTACCAGTGTCAGACGGAGCTGCTTCACACCATCGTCTAAAGCCCCGGCATCCTTCTTTTCCACAATCTGCTCCCACGCATCCGTTTCAACCAGAAGCTGTGTGTTCGTTTTTAAGTCTGCCATCACTTCCTGCTTGAATAATTCGTAAAATACAAAGATAGAAAGCGATACCGTTGTCAGTATCGCCAGTAATGTAATAATTAAAAATTGAATGTTGATTTTCTTTTTCATATGCACTCCTGCCCGTAATAATTCCACATATAAGGATTATTACACATCTGTATCCAAATCAAGGAAATAGCCGACATTTCTCACAGTCTTAATATAAGACCCGGCTTTCCCAAGCTTCTGCCGCAGTGTTTTGATATGGACATCCAGCGTTCTTGATTCGCCTTCGTAATCCGAACTCCAGATTTTCTCCATAAGATTGTCGCGGGACAGTACAATTCCCTGATTAATCGTCAGATACTTGAGCAGTTCATATTCCTTATAGGTCAGTTCAATATGTTTATCATCTACATAAGCAACGTGCTTTTCATCATCAATAAACAAAATGCCAACCCGTAAGAATTTTTCATCTTCCATGCCGCCAACCCTGCGCAGCAGCGCCTTTACGCGGGAAATGAGTTCCATGACGCCAAACGGCTTAGTCAGATAATCATCGGCACCCGAATCCAGTCCCTTGACCTTATCAATTTCTGTGGTCTTTGCCGTTACCAGAATTACAGGAATTCTCCTTGTTTCCGGTGTTGCACGCAGTTTTTTCAAAATAGAAAGCCCATCTTCATCCGGCAGCATAATATCAAGCAGCACCATATCCGGTATCCGCTCCTGTACCTGCTTGTGAAACTCCTTTGCACACGCACATTCTACAATCTGATGTCCTGCATTTTTTAATGCAAAGCTTTCGATTTCACTGATATTTTTATCATCTTCCACAACATATATAAGTGCCATCATTTCCTCCATTCCCTGCCTCGTGTCCGGCTTAAACGGCTTTTAACTGCATTGTTGCTTTAAACCGGCACGGAGTATATTTTTTACGGCAGACGGTATTTTTCTTCAAATACTGCATACTGCTTTTTAAATTGTTCGTTATCTTCTCTTTTTATTGTACCAAGATATTCATGGGTGTCAAATCCTTCCTGCTTTACCTGTATCAGACACACCGCAATGTTGGAACAGTGGTCTGCAATACGCTCGTAATTTGTTGTAATATCAGAATGGACAAATCCCAAGTCAATCGTACATTTTCCTTCTCTTAATCTGCGGATATGGCGTGTCTTTAACTCCATATTCAGATCATCAATAACCTCCTCCAGCGGTTCAACCGTTCCCGCAAGTTCTACATCTTCTTTCTTAAATGCCGAAAATGAAGTATTTACAATCTCTTTTACGGCTTCTGTGAAAATGTGCAGCTCCTGTGTGGCTTTTTCTGAAAATGCCATATTTTTTTCTGCCATTTCCTTTGCTGCATCACACAGGTTGCATGCATGGTCTGAAATTCTTTCAAAATTACCAATTGTATGTAACATCAGTGATAAATTTTCCGAATCCTTTGCCGATAAATCTTTTCCACTTAATTTCATTAAATATGTCCCCAGCATATCCTCATACCGGTCTACGCGTTCTTCCATTGTGCTGACGGCCTCTGACTGGGTATCACTATAATCCCTGAAAAGTCCTATTGCCGTAAACAGACATCTTTTAGACAGTTCTGCCATATTATTAGTCACCTGCATACAGTGTTCCATGGCAAGACTCGGTTTATCCAAGAAGCGCTCATCAAGCAGTGAAAATTCATCTGCCGGATTATCCAGTGCATCATTTGGATTATCACGGATTGTCAGACATGCAAGTTTCACAAGGCCATTACCAAACGGCAGTAATAACAGCGTTGCAAAAATATTAAATGTACTATGTACAACCGCAATACCGACCTGCGTTGCAGACTCTTCCATAAATGAGAACGGAAACAATGCATTGATTGAATAAAACAGTATCATAAATACAATTGTTCCAATGATATTAAAATACAGATGTACCAGTGCCGCACGCTTCGCATTTTTATTCGCACCGACTGCTGAAATCAGTGCTGTTACACAGGTACCGATATTCTGTCCCATAATAATCGGAATAACCGTTGCAAATCCAAGTGAACCGGTTGAACACAGCGCCTGTAAAATACCGACCGAAGCCGAAGAACTCTGAATAATCGCTGTCAATACAAGACCGGCAAGCATACCGAGTACCGGATTGGAAAACATTGTCAGAATCTGTGTAAACTGCGGTACATCTGCCAACGGCTCTACTGCACTGCTCATGGCATCCATACCTGTCATTAAAATGGCAAAGCCGACTAAAATTTTACCAATGTCCTGTACCTTCTGCTTTTTGACAAACATAATACAGACAACGCCGATAATCGCTAAGACCGGTGAAAAGGATGACGGTTTTAATAAGTTGACAAATAAATTGTCGCCCTCAATTCCTGTAAGACTTAAAATCCACGAGGTTGCCGTGGTACCGATATTCGCACCCATAATAATGCCGACCGCCTGTGACAGCCTCATAATGCCGGAATTGACAAAGCCGACAACCATAACCGTCGTTGCCGAAGACGACTGGATGACCGCCGTAACACCTGCACCAAGCAGCACTGCCTTCACCGGATTTGATGTTAATTTTTCAAGAATACTTTCCAGTTTACCACCGGATGCTTTGGAAAGACCTTCTCCCATCAGGTGCATACCATAAAGAAAAAGCGCCAGTCCGCCAATCATTGATAATACATTAAAAATACTCATTTTGCACTCCATTCAACTTTGTAATATTTATCGTTTGCAAAATGAAGTATAAAATACATTTATGAAATCTCTGTCAAACCTATGTAAAATCCATGTAAATTTTACATTTCTTTTACATCTCCGGAGATTTTGCAAAATCTATTCTCTGATTATGTGGATTAATTCATGGATTTGTGTTCTCCTGTAATGGAAAAAATAACCCACTCCGAAATATTGGTTGCGTGGTCGCCAATCCGCTCCATATATTTAGCAACCATCAAAAGATCAGCTGCCTGCTCACCCTTATCCGCATTTTCATGAATCATCTGAATCAATTCTTTTTTTACTTTATCAAATAAATCATCGACTACGTCATCCCGCTTAATGACTTCATTCGCCTTTTCCAAATCCTTATCTACAAAGGCCTCAATGCTTCCCACCAGCATAATCATTGTTTCTTTTGCCATCTGCTGGATATGCTCCAGTTTCTTAATATACGGCTGGTCTGCCAGTGCAATTGTGATTTCTGAAATATCCGAAGCATGGTCGCCGATTCGCTCCATATCCGTAATCATTTTTAATGCGGATGAAATCAGTCTTAAATCTTTTGCAACCGGCTGCTGCTGTAACAGCAGTTTCAGACATAGGTCTTCAATAATACGTTCCTGACGGTCAATCTCCTCATCTGCCTCAATTGCATGTCTTGCTAAATCCACATCCTGATTGACCAGTGCCTTGATTGCCGTTTCAATAGATTTTTCAATCATACTGCCCATTTCAATCAGCTCATCATTTAAAGTACTAAGCTGTCTGTCAAATCGATTTCTCATGTTTTCCTCCATTTCTGCCTTCTTATTTTCTTCTCATTTTCTTTGCTGTTTTATATCCGGCGTATCAGGATTATCAGCCGAAACGTCCAGTGATATAGTCTTCCGTCTTTTTCTGCTTTGGCATAGAAAACAGCTGCTCGGTATCTCCGTATTCAATGAGTTCTCCCAGCAGGAAGAATGCGGTTTTATCCGAAATACGGGTTGCCTGCTGCATATTGTGCGTTACCATAACAATCGTATACTCTTTCTTTAACTCAATTGCCAGATCCTCAATTCTTGATGTTGATATTGGGTCGAGTGCCGATGTCGGCTCATCCATTAAAATCACTTCCGGTTCAACAGCCAGCGCACGCGCAATACAAAGTCGCTGCTGCTGTCCGCCTGAAAGTCCCAATGCTGACTTATTTAAACGGTCTTTTACCTCTTCCCAGATTGCTGCCTGTTTTAACGCTTTTTCAACGATTGCATCCAGCTTATGCCGGTTCTTAATGCCATGTGTTCTCGGACCATAAGCAATGTTGTCATAAATACTCATCGGAAACGGATTGGGCTGCTGGAATACCATACCAACGCGTTTTCTTAAATGATTTACATCCATATCTCCGTAAATATCTTCAAATCCGTTTTCTCCTCGAAGCTGCATTTGTCCATCAATTTTACAGCCTTCAACTAAATCATTCATGCGGTTGATTGACTTTAAAAATGTACTTTTTCCGCAGCCTGAAGGTCCAATCATTGCACAAATCTGATTTTCAGGAATATCAATATTAATATTTTTTAACGCGTGAAAATCACCATAATGCAAATTCATATTTGTTACATGAATTTTTGTTGTTTCCATTTTTCCAGCTCCTTTTTATCGCGCACAATTTAATCTGATGCGGCAATTTCATAATTTTTTTCACAATGACATCTTATCAAAGCCGATGTAAAATGCACTATCACATTCCTGTAAATTTCATGTAAAGATATTGTTAATTTTTTTATTCAATGTAAACTGAACCAAACTTATGTAAATTAAGTAAATTCCGTGTGAAATTTATGGTGTTTTTTAACATTTGCATAATCTTTTATTATATCCAATCAAACTCAACTTCATCTGCTTTTTCTTCTGACTTATGTAATTTTTTTATGCTTCTTTCCCTGTCGTTTTTTATTTTTCAAATTTTTCTCATTACATTACAATTTTGTGCAATTAACGACACGTTTTTATTTTTATGATTTTGTGGATATAGAATGTGTGCAGGAACAGCGATTGAATAAAGGAGATTATCATGTGGAAAAAATTGAAAATACGCTATGGACTGACTGATTATCAGATTGCCCTGCTGCGTTATCTGCTTTTTACATTTCTGTCAGAAAGCAGCAAATTGTTTTTGATTTTATTCTTATACCGCAAGCATTTGGCACTCTGCATTGCAACGCTTCTGCTGCTTTGCTGTATCCGGCGTACCGCCGGCGGATTTCACTGCAATACATATGCAGGCTGTCTGTTTGTAAGCATCGGTTATGCTTTTTTGTGTCTGACGCTTTTGCCTTTGGTTTCTCTGACAAAACCGGAACGGCTTTTATTGTGCATGGGCTGTATTTTGATAAATTATGCGCTTGCACCTGTTTCCTCATCAAAAAGACCTGTGCTTTCTGCCACGAAAAAGAAACAGTTTAAGTGGATTTCGACCGGTATTTTAATCGTGTTCTTTTTTATATTGCTGATTGCCCCGGAAAATGAATATATGATATCAGGATTCTGGGTAATTATACTGCATGCTGTACAGTTATCCTGTGCAGCCGTACAGAAAAAATTATGCACCGTATTTCATCATACCGTGCAGGAAAGGAGTATCCAATGAATACACAGACAGAAACAATTTCACCTGTAAAGGTGCTGTTAGAGCAGCTGGCACGGGTAACTGAATGGAATGGTGGTTCTGCACCAAGTATCTTTTTCTTCGGTGAATATAATTTCCCAGATAAAAACGATTACAATAAAAAATAGTTATATTAGATTAAAATAAGCGCATACTTATTGCCAAAGGAATTTATGTAAACCTTCAAACTGTGTGATTTATCTTACGTTAGTTTGAAGGTTTATGTAAGCTCTGCTGTTCTATTAATTTTACTTCAATATTTAAAACGTCTGGAAAAATCAATCGAACTCCCTTCCTATGAAGTGCCAATACTCTGGCAGCTTTTTCTCTTAATTCCTTTTCTAAAACACCGTCAATACGCACCGGAATATTCGTTTTAGAATCTATATATTCATTTTTCATATATTTTCTTGTTATTGGACACATATTTTGAATAAGAAATGCTTTTTCACGACCTAATACTTCTCCAAAAACAATCGTATCACATTTTTTATATCGCTGCAGCTTTCTATCATAAACCCTTTTAAACTTTACTATCTGTGATGAAAATGGTATCATCCAATACAATCCGTTAACGCTATCCTGAAATGTATAAAAGCATGGTCTGTCGTGCAGCTGTCCATTTATGTCTCCTACGTAAAAGAGACCTCACTCTCACGAATGAAGTCTCAACACATTTGAACTCGAACTCTTATAAGCCGCATATCGAGTAGCGGCAAACATTTGAACCCGACCTTATTTCAGTTGCATATCGGGTAGCAACAAACATTTGTAGTAGTTTTTCTACTGTAACGAAAGTATATATTCAAATGTTATTTCTGTCAAGAGAAATCGAGTCCTTAATAGCAATTCTTATGCTATAAATTATTATATGTAAATTTACTTTGTGACATACAATATTTATGAGAATTTTTATTTTTTAATATGTAATTCAATCAGAAACCAATTTTTATCATCAATCATTATATTGTCACACACGATACTGACACCATACTTATCACTAATCTCTTTGACATTGTACAGTCCCAATCCTCGTCCGCTTCCTTTACTGCTATACCCCTTTTGAAAAAATCTTCCAATTTCTTCAAATGGAATCTTTTCACTTCTGTTTCTTACCCCTAAGCAAAACTCATTGTCATCTTCCGCGCAGGAAAGATGTATCTGCTTTTCAACCTCTTGAGAATTTACTGCTTCCACTGCATTTTTTAATAAATTACCGATTAATTCCACTACTAGATATACAGGAATTTCACTTTTAAATTCCGACATATGAAAATCATAAGAAACCTCTATTCCCTGTTCCTGAATCGAACTTAATTTTCCATACAAGAATCCTGCAAGAACCGGATTTCCAGAAACAAGCAGTCTGTGAAAACGGTTATTGCTAATTACGTCTTTTGCATATTTTGACTGCTCTTTCACCAATTCATCATAATCTTTACAGATATAATGCAGGTTGCATAATGCGCTGATATGATTATCAAACTCATGCTGTCTGGCGCGAATCTGCGTAATCAAATCAGAAAACGCAGCACTATATGTTTTATAGGCTTCTAATTCTGCCTGCTTTTCCTGATATTTTATTTTGTATAGCAAAGCATGAATGCAAAGTACCAAAATTAATACTAAAATACCTGTCACTAAAATATATTGTACCTGTACCTCTCCTTGTGCATTTTTATATTGGTAAAGCAAAAATAACAACAACGTGCTTTCCAATATCAATATTAATCCGTTAACTTTTCCTTTTTGTTGAAATGATAACGATATTGAATATAAATTTCTTTTATAATACAATTTAACAACTATAAGTAAAATTAAAAAATTAATTGTTGTTAATAATATATCTTCATGACCATTAATTGTGTTTCCAATAAAACCAAATAGCAACAATGCAATTAACTGCATACCCATCATTATAACAACAAGTAATACCATATTAACAATTACCTGCTTTATGTTACTCTTAAATTCTAAAATGCAGTACACTACCAATACCACATAAATTATAAAAGATAAATTTTGATTTAATCCACACCAACGAATCACCGACATCAATCCGCAATCAAACAGTATAAATGCAACCGAATACTTATCCCACTGCATTTTCTTACCATATAATGCATGTAACAACAGTAAAACCGCAATTGCTTCTAATGCTATGTACAATAAAGTTATCATATCCCCAACACCTTTTCAATTTTCTTAATGAACGTTCCTCCCATTTCCACCACTGTATTTCTCCACTTTAATGTAATAAAACGATTTGTTTTATCAATATTTTTTATATATTCTATATTAACAATGCAGTTTCTGCTGCACTGTACAAATTTATCATAATTAGCCTCTTCTAAAATTTCCCGCAAAGATTTATACGAAATATTCAGCCTGTCGCCATCTTTTAAATGAATGCAGATTTTACGTTTAACCATTTCTATATAAAGAACCTGATTACATTTCACAGGATACAAAATACCGTCTTTCCTGAAAAACATCATAGCATCAGACGCCTTCTGTGTTTTAAAATGCAGCGCATCACGCAGCAGCCGTTCAACCTCTGCGTGGTCAAACGGCTTTTCAATATATCCAAAAGCGTGCAAATCCCGCAAAGCATACATTTCCGGGTCTTCTAATGAAGTAATAAAAATAATAGGTGTAAAACGGTAACGCTCCAGCTTCCGTATAGATTGCGCATACTGCATTCCCGATGTATCCCCTTTTTTATCAGCATATAAAATAATATCCAGTAAAAACACATCTACTGAATTTTCCATTGCTATTTTATACGCTTCGCCGACATCATCTGTCGCATAAACCTTTTCATCGGATACCGATAAGACCAGTTCTTCTAAAACCTTTAATATCTGCCTGTTGTCTTCCAATATTAATACACTCATACTTCCGTATCTCCGGTCTGACTGTTCATAAATTGCAGACCATGTTTCATAAATTCATATAGTTCCTTCTGCAATTGCGGCTGCATCTTTCTCCAGACAGCATTGATTTCTCCCAAATCATTCTCCCCATAAACCGTTTCAAACGGCATGCACTCAAAATTGTTGTATAGCAGCATCAACAGCTCCGCATCCGGCTTCTTTTCATTTTTCTCCATTGCCCTGTATTTCTTGATATCTACGTGCAGCATTTTTGCCATCTGCACCTGCGATAATTTATTGACCGTTCTGATGCCGTAAAATGCATTATCTTCGGCTGCGATTCCCGATGTATACATTTTCAGATATTCAAATTTTTCAATATACCGCATCACCTGTTTTACCTGTTTTTCGTAGCTTTTTATTCCCTGCATCACGGTCCATATCATATACTGCAAAAAGTCTGCCCTGCAATCTTCCTTACAACTCTCGTACAAATCATTTAATACGGTGCGGTGGTTCTCCTGTCCCGTAATGATATAGTCAATATCCCAGCCCTGTTGATACAATGCCGTTAAAATATCAAATGAGATTCTTGCCTTTCCCACTTCCATTTTACTGACATAACTTTGTGAAATGCAAAGCATCTGTGCAAGTTCATTCTGTGATATATTACGCTGCTCTCTGTATTTTACAAAACGCTCAAGCACATCCCTATACACTACACTCATAAGTACTAATCTCCGAACTTCATTCATACTGATTCTTATTTTAGTGTATTTATATTTCCCTAATTTATACCTATTATGGAATATTAATAAATGGAACTGTTGTAAAATAACCCTATTCAGAATGTTGACATTAAGAAATCGAAAAAAATAAAGCTGTACTTTAACGATTTTAAATCATTAAAGCTACAGCTTTATCCTTACCCATTTTAAACTTTATTTTATTCTGTTTTACTTTTCAATAGAACGTATTAAATTGACCATTTCAATTGCACCTTCTGCACATTCAAAGCCTTTATTGCCTGCCTTTGTACCGGCACGTTCAATTGCCTGTTCAATCGTATCCGTTGTCAGCACGCCGAACATTACCGGTATATCACTGTTTAAGGATACATTTGCAACTCCTTTGGACACCTCACTGCATACATAGTCATAATGGCTTGTTGCCCCGCGGATCACTGCCCCTAGACAGATGACGGCATCATATTTTCCGCTCTTTGCCATTTTAGAAGCAATCAGTGGAATTTCAAATGCGCCAGGCACCCAGGCCACTTCAATGTCTTCCTCCGCTACCTCGTGGCGCTTCAGACCATCTATGGCACCTGCTAACAGCTTTGACGTAATAAATTCGTTAAAACGTGCTACAACAATTCCTACCTTTACACCTTCTGAAACTAACTTTCCTTCATAAATCTTCATCTTTTTTCTTCCTTTCTTATATATTAATTTTAATAAAATGTTGTTTTAAATATCTTTTGTCATAGAAGTTCATACTCTGAAAAATCTCCGGTATCAGCCTTCTTATTCCGTGTGCGGTACATTGGATACATTACATCATTACAGCAGATGTCCCATTCTCATTTTCTTTGTCTTTAAATAAAAACTGTCATACTTTGTTGCTTCCATCTGAATCGGCACACGCTCCGTAATTTCCATGCCGTAATCCGAAAGCTGATAAACCTTATCCGGATTATTGGTTAAAAGCCGCAGCGTCTTTGCGCCTAAATCCTTTAAAATCTGCGCACCGATATAATATTCACGCAAATCCCCGGCAAATCCCAGCGCCAGATTGGCTTCCAGTGTATCCATTCCGTTATCCTGCAATTCATAGGCACGCAGCTTATTAATCAATCCGATACCTCTTCCTTCCTGCCGCATATATAACAGAATTCCCCTGCCTTCTTTTTCAATCTGTGTCATTGCAGCAGCAAATTGCTGTCCGCAGTCACAACGCAGGGAACCGAATGCATCGCCTGTCAGGCACTCCGAATGGACACGGCATAAAAGGTCTTTTCCGTCACCGATTTCACCTTTTACCAGTGCAACATGATGTTCTCCGTTTAAAAGATTGATATAACCGTATGCCTTGAATTCACCGTACTTTGTCGGCATTTTTGTCACTGCTACACGCTCTATGAGCTTATCGTGCTTTTTTCTGTAATCCTGCAGAGCGGCAATCGTGATAAATTTTAACTGGTATTTTTGTGCCAGTTCCTTTAATTCATCCATGCGCATCATGGTACCGTCATCCTTCATGATTTCACAGCACAGACCGCACTGCTTTAATCCTGCCAGCTTCATCAAATCCACCGTCGCTTCGGTGTGTCCGTTGCGCTCTAACACGCCGTTTTTCTTTGCCATCAGCGGAAACATATGTCCCGGTCTTCTGAAATCCTGCGGTTTTACACCGTCTTCCACACATTTTCGTGCCGTCAGTCCGCGTTCCTTTGCGGAAATGCCTGTCGTTGTTTCCACATAATCGACAGATACGGTAAATGCTGTTTCATGATTGTCCGTATTGTCTGTCACCATCTGCGGAAACTGTAAGCGGCGGCAGATTTCTTCACTCATCGGCATACAGATTAAGCCCTTAGCGTGTGTCGCCATAAAATTAACATTTTCTGTCGTCGCAAATTCTGCCGCACAAATCATATCGCCTTCATTTTCGCGGTCTTCATCATCCGCTACGAGAATAATTTTTCCGTTTTTTAAATCTTCCAGTGCTTCATCCACCGTACTAAACTGAAATTCACTCATTTTTGTTCACCTTTCCTAAATAAATCCGTTCCTTAACAGCACTTCGCGGCTCACACCGCCGCCGTGTCCCGGTATCAGTTTTTCAATATATTTACCGATACAGTCCGTTTCAATATTAATAATATCACCAATTTTTTTATGTGTGAGTGTCGTGTTCGCCCTTGTGTGTGGAATCACCGATACGCTGAAGCTGTCACTTCGCACCTCTGCCACGGTCAGGCTGATACCGTCTAACGCCACCGAACCCTTTTCCACAATATATTTTAGTATTTTATAATCTGCACCAATCCTGTACCACACTGCATTGTCATCTTCACGGATACCAAGAATTTTCCCGGTTGCATCAATATGCCCCGATACAATATGTCCGCCAAATCTTCCGCCTAACTGCATTGCGCGTTCCAGATTCACCGGACTGCCTGTGCGGACACTGCCAAGCGAAGACCGCCGCAGGGTTTCATGCATGACATCTGCCGTAAAACTGCCGGCTTTTAAATCCGTTACCGTGAGGCACACGCCATTGACCGCAATGCTGTCACCGATTTTAGTCTGCTCAAGCACCGTGTCTGCCGCAATCGTGATAACCGCCGATGCCGGATTTTTCTGAATCTGCTTTATCGTTCCGACTTCTTCGATAATTCCTGTAAACATCTGCTCTACACTCCTTCCTGTATTTTCTTTGGCACACTCCTGATTAAAATGTCTTCACCAATCCGGCGGATTTCTTTGATTTCAAATTCATATGCCTCACATGCCAGCTTGACACCGCTTCCGCCGACCGGTGATTTTGCTTCCTGCCCGCCAAAAATCTTTGGTGCAATATACGTCTGCACGCAGCTTACAATTCCCGCCTGTAAGGCAGACCCGTTTAATGCTGCACCGCCCTCTAAAAGCACGCTGTCGATTTTTTGTTCACCGAGCTGTTTGCATAAATCCTGTAAATCCAGCTGCTTTTTGCCGTTTTTGTCATACGTTTCCGATACTTCAAGAATTTTACAGCCTTTATCGGTAAATACTTTTTGTTTTTCTTTATCCGTACAGCACGTTGCAAGTATTGTCGGTATTTCCTTTGCCGTTGTTACAACAAGCGAATCAGCCGGGGTACGCAGTGACGTGTCACAGATAATTCTTACCGGCGAATGTCCCTCCGGCAGACGGCAGTTTAACATCGGATTATCGGCAATCACCGTTCCGACACCTGCCATAATCGCCGCACAGCGGTTCCTGTCTTCATGCACCTGCCTGCGTGCCGCCTCTCCCGTAATCCACTTGGAATCGCCTGTCACCGTTGCAATTTTGCCGTCCATTGTCATTGCGTATTTCATCAGTACAAATGGGCGTTTCGTGCGGATATAATGGAAAAAGATTTCATTGAGTGCATCGCACTCCTGTTTTAAAATACCGGTTTCCACTTCAATTCCATGCGCCCGCAATACCGCAATCCCGCCGCCGTCTACAAGCGGATTCGGGTCATTTGAACCGACATATACCTTTACAATCTTATTTTCAATAATTGCCTCCGTACAGGGCGGTGTTTTTCCGTAGTGACAGCATGGCTCTAACGTCACGTAAAGTTCTGCTCCCGCCGGATTTTCACCGCGTCTGTAACAGTCCGCTATCGCATTGCGTTCTGCGTGCAGCTGTCCGTATTTTTCATGATACCCTTCTCCGATAATCCGGTTGTCCTTTACCAGCACCGCACCAACCAGCGGATTTGGATTAACCGCGCCTGTTCCCTTTTTTGCCAGCTCCAGCGCCCGGTACATATATTGTTTTGTCTGACTGCTGTTCAATTTTACGCACCTTCTTTTTATTATCATTTTTTTGTTTACAACTGTTTTTCCATAAAATGCACAAAACCCCTGAAAAGTCCGTATAACACGGTTCCTTTTCAGGGGTTCTTTTTATTGAAAACATAAGATGCCTTGCGGCACCCCGCATATTGTGTAATACAAAAAATGAAACTCTGAAATGCTTTCACATTCCAGAGTCTTCAATCAGTGTATACATAACTGCTCAATGACCTTTTCTTTCATCCAGACTGTACTGTCGGCTTCGGAGTTACACCGAATCATGCCTTGCGGCTCGTGGGCTATACCACCGGTTAGGAATTTCACCTGACCCTGAAAAGTATTTTGCTGTTGTGTATTATTATATACAGTGTTACCTGCACATGCAAGAATATTTTTACAATTATTTTTATATTTTAAATCCAAAACATGAGTTTTTCAGTTTACAGCTTCCATAAAACAATCTGTATAAATCCCTACTTCCCGCGCTCATGGCTCATGCGTTCCATTGCCATATGCGCAGACAGCCGCCGCACATTCCACGTTCTGTTGGTCGGTGTAAGCACCGCCTTATAGTCAATCGACGACTGCTTATTTCTTAATTCAAACAAAAATTTATCCAAATGCTTTTCCGTCACATCACAAAACAACAGCATACCCGGCTCTGACTTTAATTCTGCCTGTACTGCGCCGACTGCGAAATTTTGCACTTCATTCTGCGTTCCGCCTGTAAAATCCTGTGCTTTACTCTGTGTACCGCCTATAATGCCCACACCTTTTACGGCTAAAAGCTGCTCTATCGTACAGTCATAGAGCGATACCGGTACTTCCTGTACCGCAATGCGCATATTGTCTGCCAGCTTTTTTACAAGCAGGGTATCTGCCGGTTTCGTCCCGAATAATAAAATTTTTTCCATGTGCCTACTTTTCTCCCTGTCCGTAGCTGACGTTGCAGTCTAAAATGCTTTTTAATACCGCATTGCTCATCTTGGCAAGCGGCATATTAAATTCATCTTCATTACAAAGCAATGCCACGGCAAACAGATTGGCTTCATATTCCACATTCGTATGGACATTTTTTGTCGTAACATCAAAATGGTTAATCGGTTCTGTATGCAACAGGGCGTGTCCCAGTTCGTGTGCACACAGAACTTTTTGTGACAGCGTGCTGTATAAGCCATTAATAGATATAATCGTCGGATACCCTTCCATTTTCAATGTCTGCGCCTTAAAGTCCCCGATATTCACATTCCGGATTAAAACCTTAATGCCGTACTTTTCCGCAATTTCAAATGGATTGTTTGTCTTCCAGACGGATTTGATATCACAGGCAAGCCTGATAATCTGCTGTGCTCTCATTCTTCTCTCCCCCGTCATCATCTCTTATATTTATAGCTTACCAGCTTGAGCTGCTGCAAAATTTCATTGGCAAATTCTACAATTGTTTCTTCGCTCATCTCATCGGGATTATAACCTCCAAATGCCGCCAGTGTCGGCATCTTGAGCATAAATTCCATTGCATCCTGCGCATTTTCAAATTCTCTTGGCAGTTCACTGTCTGCTGTTTTTTGTACCGTACTGTCATTGCCCATCAGCTCCGAAGCGGATGTTTCAAAAATCTGACACAGCTTATCAAAAACTTTGATGGGTATTTTCTCAATCGTAGAATCTTCATATCTGTATACCGTAGAAACCGAAACACCAAGTGCTTTTGCTACATACTCTACAGAAATATTTTTTTCTTTTCTTTTGGCTTTAATGCGTTCACCAATTGTCATTCTGAAAATCCTCCCATGAATCATCTTTTATAAGCATACAACAGCACTGCCAAAGAATCAAGTTTATTTCTGCTTTGCAGACAGTTTTCGTGCCGCAAAATTAGACAGCATATTGATAAGAATTACTACAATTAACAGTACAACTGCCGTGGCATATGCCTGATTGGTGTTTAAACCTTCTTTAGACAGGTTATACATATGGACAGCAAGTGTTCTTGTGGAATCAAAAACGCTTTCCGGCACTTTGGCAACCGTTCCTGCCGTATAAATCAGCGCCGCCGTTTCACCGACAATTCGTCCCGTTGCCAGAATAATACCGGATAAAATGCCCGGCACGGCAGACGGAAGCACAACTTTAAATACAGTCCGCAGTTTTCCGGCGCCCAGTCCGAAGCTGCCCTCACGATAACTGTTCGGTACGGAAAGCAGGGCTTCTTCTGTCGTTCTCATAACCGTCGGCAACACCATAATCGCAACCGTCAATGCACCGGCAAGCAGGGAATTTCCGAAGTTGCAGACACCTACAAAGAAAATCATGCCAAATAACCCGTATACAATTGAGGGAATACCGGATAAGGTTTCTGCTGTCACGCGGACAATACTGACAATTTTATTCCCTTTTTTTGCGTATTCCACCATATAAATAGCTGAAAATATACCAATCGGTACAACTATCACAAGTGCCAGTGCCGTCAATAACAGCGTGTTAATAATGGACGGAAGCATGGATACATTTTCCGAATTATACTCCCATGCAAACAGGTCCGGTGTCAGATGCGGAACACCTTTTACAAGAATGTATACAATAATAAATCCTAAAACCAGTACCGTAATCAGTGCTGCCAGCGAAGTCAGAATATACACCGCAAAGGAACCCGGATGTTTTAAATAGCTTTGAAATTTCTGCTTCACACTCTGATAATTAATTGCCTCTGCCTTACCGGCGCTGCCGGCATTTTCCATAGCTGCTTTTACATTTTCCATGATTAGTGTACCTCCTTCCGTTTCAGGATAGAAAAGAGCGTGTTAATAATTAAAATAAAGACGAATAATACAACGCCCGTTGCAATTAACGCTTCTCTGTGTAAATCTGTTGCATAACCCATTTCAATAACAATATTGGCCGTTAATGTACGGATACCCTGAAAAATGCCCTTTGGCATTCTTGCCTGATTACCGGCAACCATGATGACTGCCATTGTTTCACCGATTGCACGACCAATTCCTAAAACAATTCCTGCCATGATACCGGATTTTGCAGCCGGTACAACGGTTAAAAATACGGCTCTTTCATGCGTTGCCCCAAGTGCCAGCGCCCCCTGGTAATACCGTTCTGGCACGGCGCGGATTGCGGATTCTGCAATGCCGATAATCGTCGGTAAAATCATGATGCCAAGTAAGACGGATGCCGTAAAAATGCTCTGACCGTTCCCGCCAAACGTGTCTTTAAACAGCGTTCTGACCGCCGGTACAATCACACATAAACCAAAAAATCCATATACGACCGAAGGGATTCCTGCCAGCAGGTCAATTCCCGGTTTGATAATTTTATAAAGTCCTGCCGGACAGAATTTTGCAAGATAAACTGCTGTTAAAAGTCCAATCGGAACACCGACAATAATCGCTCCGGCTGTTACATAAATACTGCCGAGAATCATCGGAAAGATTCCGTAAATATCATTTCCCGGTTTCCATCGTTTTCCAAGCAGGAAATCAAACACGCCGATTTCTTTCATTGCCGGCAGTCCGTTTGCAAACAGGAATATGCAGATTAATGCAACTGCCAGAATCGACACGCATGCACATAGTAAAAATACATATTCCATTACTTTTTCTTTTACTTTCATTTTACAAATGCTCCCTTCTTACGCACAAACACGCCGCCACACTAAGATTTTTTGTCTTTCTCATTTTCTATCTTAGTGCGGCAGCTTTTAAAAAGGATGGGTTATAGAATTACTTTACATTGCTCCAGTCTGTTGTTTCACCTGTAAAGATTGCCTTTACCTGTTCAGATGTGATGTTTGAAGCGCTGTTTTTGTTGTTTACGATAACTGCAATACCATCCAGTGCGATTACCTGATTGGTAAGACCGGCACTCTTTTCGCTGTCCTTTAATTCTCTTGAAGCCATACCAATGTCGCATGTACCGTCAATTGCTGCTGTCATACCGGTTGTTGAATCGCTTTCCTGAAGTTCAATCTTAGCACCTGTGTTAACCTTCTGATATGCTTCTAACAGTTTTTCCATAACTGGTGTTACAGAAGAAGAACCTGCAACAACAATCTTTCCTGATGCGCCGTTGCTTGTAAATGCACCGCTGTTACCCTGTGAAATGTAACCGTTTGATTCTACAATCTTCTGTCCGTCTTCACTTAAAATGTAGTTGATGAAATCCTGTGTTACTTCTGATACTGTTCCCTTTGTTGCGATGTTAAACGGTCTTGAAATCTTGTATGTACCGCTCTTTACATTGGCTGCTGTTGCTTCTGCACCGTCAACCTTTAATGCCTTAATGCTTGAATTTAATGCACCAAGTGATGTATAACCGATTGCTGCTTCATCACCTGCAACAGTTGTCATCATGACTTCTGTGCTGTTTGTGATTGTTGCATCATCTGTTGTGTTATCTACTTTCTTACCGCTTGCATCTTTTTCTTCGATACCAAACAGTTCGATAAATGCACCTCTTGTACCGGAACCGTCTTCTCTTGATACAACTGTGATTGTCTGGCTCTTTGATGAAGAACCGGCACTGCCTGTTTTCGAATCATTTGATGCTGAGCCTGAACTTCCGCATGCAACCATTGTACCCATGCACATTACGCTCATTGCTACTGCCGCAAATCTTTTCCAATTTTTCATTCTCATGTTTTTTTCCTCTTTCTTTATTAAAAAAATAATGTTTTGGAAGGATTTCTCTTTCCTTTCGACATTGTTATCATACCTTAACCGATGTAAAATTCACTATCACGTTTTCCTTAAATCTATGTAAAGTCTTCGTAAATTTTAAGCGTATATGTAAAGGAAAAGCACTTTGCGTAAACTATGTAAAATCTACGTAAAGTGCTTTGTTAAATTCCTGTTTTACTGTGTAATTTTTACTTTCCGACGCTCTGCTAAAAGCACGGCTGTCACCAGTGCCACAAACGGAACTGTAAGGATAACACCTAAGCTTCCTGCAATTCCCTGCATAATTTCGATGCCGATATTATAAGAATTTATCAGCTGGATCAGCGGCAGGTTGTAGGCATAATCTATAACCAGTGTGCTTAACGAACCGCCGACAAATGCCAGTATCAACGTATTGGACATTGTTCCCATCATATCACGCCCCACGTGTAGTCCGCTTTTAAACAACTCTGTCCATGTCAGGTTTCCTGTTTTGGCATCAATTTCACAGATTGCCGATGAAACCGACATTGCCACGTCCATAACTGCACCAAGTGAAGCGATTAAAATACCTGCAAATAACAGACCGCCAATCTGGATTTTTGTATTCTGACCGACATAAACAAGCGTTTCAATATTGCTCACATTATAGCCGTCAATATCTGCTGATAATCCAAAAAGGCTTGCTGCAATGCCTGCCGTTACTACGCCTGCCGTTGTACCAATAACCGAAGCTGCACTTTTTACCGATACACCTCCTATCAGATACATTGTTACAATCGTTGTAATCACACACACAAACACCGCTGACCAGAACGGAGAACAGCCACGGTAAATCATCGGCATGAACAGATAGACAATGGATAAAAAAGTAAACACCAGCCCGATAACTGATTTCACACCGTTTTTTCCACCAATCACACAGATGGCAAGTAAAAATATTCCGATAAAAACCGCCGTCTGCAGGATTCTGTCTTTAGAATAAACGGATACGCTTGTTGTATCACCGGACACACTGATATTGACAATCACCTGATCCCCCGCTGCACAGACTGCACCGAAAAGATTGCCCTCAGAACTGGTTGCATCATAGATGTTTCCTTTTTGCTGTCCGGTCAGAAGTTTTACTTTTAAATACTGATACCCTGCACGCTGTCCGTCCTCTGTCAAGTTATCCCTGACAACCTCCGTCACCACTGCTTTCTGATAGGAATACCCTTTCATGGAAACCATTTCTGTCTTTTCCACGCTGTTTAAAACCCTTACCAGCATAATATACCCTGCCAGACACACTACTATGATTACCGCACGCAAGAGAATGCGTTTCTGTTTACTTTGATTCATCTTATTTTCCATCCTGTTCCTTTATAACGTCAGTTTTTCGCACTAATTCTCATTCTTTCTTTTTTTCTCAGTTACGGCAATATAGCCAAGACCTGCCAGTGAAGCCGCACCCAGTGAGAACCACAGCACTGTTGGAAAAGCGTTATCTCCGGTCTGTACATTGGACTTTGCTGTTGTTGCAGTGCCGGTCTGAGTTGTGCTGTTTCCTGAAGTTTGTCCGTTACCGGAAGTTCCGGCATTATCGTCTGCTGTACCGGCATTTCCGGCATTATTACCATCAGATGTACTGTCACCGGAAGATATATTGTTATCAGTATCGTTTCCGTTTTCACCGTTATCCACGGCTTTTAATGCACTTACAGCTTCCTGAAGGGATGTCACCGCACTTGCCACGTCTGTTGTTGTACTTTCTGCATTCTCATAAATTGCCTTTGCTGCATCAATTGTATCAGAAAGCTTCTGTACAGATTCTTCTGTATAAGTGCCTGCTGCCTTTACTTCTCCCAGCTTTACCTCTGCTGATTCAATTTCTTTCTTCAAATCTTCTTTTTCAACTGATTTTACAATTGTATATGATGTCTTTATATTTCCGTCCGCCACTAATTCTGTATTGGTTGCTGCATCATAGGTCTTAACGGTCAGTGTTGTTTCTGTAAAATCAATCACTGAATAGGTTGGGCGCCAGCTCTGGCTTCTTGCAGCAATGTAATTTTGCTGTGTGCCGATTAACTGATAATACTTACTGCCTGTTGCTGAATTAGCTTCAAAATATACCGTTCCTTCCGGATTAACGACATTATTTTTATTTTCAATATTTGTTAAAATGTTGTAGCAGGCATTATCACCTAAATATGCACTGAAATCATCTGTATTCGTCTTAGGAGCAGACTGATAAGAAGAATGTGTCTGTCCGTCTGATGACAACTGATACGTTCTTGAATAAGTATGGTCATGACCCTGTAAAACTGCATCGAAATCGTATTTGTCAATAATCGGTGTCAGCTGTGTACGAAGTACAATGCCGTCAGAATCTGAATGGTCATATCCGGAACCATAAATATCCTGGTGGAACATTAATACTCTCCATGTTGCATCCGGATTGGCTTCTACCGCCTCTTTAATTACATTTTCATGGGTTGCGCAGTTATAGTTGTTTGTATCAATGGAAACAAATAATGTATTACCATAAGTAAAATAATAATCTGTACCGGCATCTGTCTTTCCTTCTGTTGTTGCTACCGATGTTGCCGTATTCGGATTATTAAAATGATTACTGTAATTGACTGATTTTGAGTCGTGGTTTCCGATTGTTGTTGCAACCGGCATACTACGAAGCAGCGGACTTGATAAAAATCCTGCGTATTCAATCTGCTGTTCTAACTTATCTGCATCTTTTGATACCGACGTCTGGTTAATCTGGTCACCGGCTGAAAGAATGAAGCTGACATTACTGTGTGCAGATAATGCACTACTTAATGTATGATTCCAGTTATATGCATCATTCATTGCATGATATTCCTTAGAATTATCATCTTGTCCTACAGAAGCTCCAATCTGCGGATCTCCGACATACATGACTGAGAAATTTTCTGTAGATTTTGTTTCAAATGTATAAGTATCTGACCATGCTCCGTCAAGATAATACTGATACTGATATGATGTGTTTTCTGCAAGTCCGGATACTGTAACTTTATTCGGAATCAATGTAATAACATTATCATTTTCCGTTATGGTTTCCTTATTGGCCAAATTCTGCTGTCCCTGTACTTCCTGAATCACCCTGCCCTGTGAATCCATCAATTTAATCTTTGGTATTTCTTCTGTCACACAATACCATGCAAAATTCATCTTTGTAGCATTTTCACCCGGTGTCAATGCAATCTGCTCATAGTTATTGCGGATTGTTTTCCACTTTTCCTGCCATGCAGCCCATTCGGCGCTATCTGCATAAACATTAGAATAAGCCGTCTTTTCTGCTGTTTCACTTCCATCTTCTACATAACAGGCATCTTTTACTGCTGTACCTGTCGTCTTACTGCTTGAAGCATCGTTCCATGCGGCTCTCATTGAACTTCTCGCATAGGTTTCTACAGAACCCATTCCAATTCCTGCAACCATTGATGCTGCAAGTACTGCTGATACCAGTTTTCTTGTTTTTCTCATCTTTTCTTTTCCTCCAATTATGCGTTGCTGTAATAATGAATTACATTCTTTACTTTACTATTGGAAAGTAAAAAACAAATAATTGTCCTGTAAATGCCTTGTAAATCTTTCTGAAATGTTGGAAAAATAAAAAGACATAATCTCTATGAAATACAACGATGTATCTATACTTTCAGATACATTTTCATTTCTCACAAAGATTATGTCTTTTAAAATATTTTTAATATAATTGTTTTACAACATCAAACATTTCATTTTCTGATGTTATCTTAAAATCAGAATGACAAGAATACCCAGTATAATGCGGTACCAGCCAAATATCTTAAAGTCATGCTTTTTAATATAGCCCATCAGGAATTTGATAACAAATACCGATACGATAAACGCTACTACTGTTCCCACAAGAAGAATCAGTGCTTCACCGCCGGTCATTGCGATGCCTGCAAGTATATACTTGGCTGCCTTTAAAAGACTTGCACCAAACATAACCGGCACAGCAAGGAAAAATGTAAATTCTGCCGCTGTCGCTCTGGATACGCCAATCATTAACGCACCGACAATCGTTGCACCGGAACGGGATGTACCTGGAAAAACAGCCGCTGCCAGCTGGAATAATCCGATAATAACAGCTTCTTTATATGTAATGGCATCAATACTTGTCGTTGTCGGTCTTTTCTTTCCCCTGACCGTTTCTACAATGATAAAAATAACACCTACTACAATCAGTGCAACTGCAACCGGAATCGGATGATAAAACAGTTCATCAATCAAATCATCAAATAAGATGCCGACAATCGCTGCCGGAATACAGGCTACGATAATTTTAAGCCACATATCCAGTGCGCCACGTTTCCAGCACACTTTTTTCTTTGTCTGGAAACGGGAACCCGTTTCATTCTTACTGCGGTGTACCTTCACCGTTTTTGTAGTAAACGGCCAAAGCTTATTCCAGAACAGCAGCACAACTGCCAGAATCGCACCAAATTGGATTACAACCTCAAACAGTTTCCAAAAATCCTCTGATACATTCAGGTTGACAAACTGATTGAACAAAATCATATGCCCGGTACTGCTGATTGGAAGCCACTCTGTAATACCTTCGACAATACCAAAAAGTACTGCCTTTAATAACTCTAATATTTCCATAAAATTCTCCGTATCTTTACCTTTCTTCTTTATTTTATGCCCGCTTACGCACCTGTAGCACAAACAAACATATTATATAATACTTTACGGCAAAAATACAGCAAAATTTGTCCGCATCTGTTTAAATTAAAACCATTTCTAAACAGTTCTTAAACATTTTTTGATGCTGCTAAGTACGCCTCATTGGAAAAATATGCCTGTGATGAAATCACTTCACTTTCCTCCTGCGGTTTTTCCCTGCGGTAATAATTGCCGTCACGGCAGAGTTCCCTGCCCTTTACCGTATCGTGCAGCATAATGCCGAACATCGTACGTACACGGTCTTTAATTGCCGTATCATAAATTGGTGTGGCAACTTCAACACGCTTTACCATATTTCTCGTCATAAAATCAGCGGAAGAAATAAACATCTTATCCCGCTCCGGCGTACCGAAAATATAGATTCTGGAATGTTCCAGATACCGTCCCACAATACTGATAACCCTGATATTTTCTGTGTATCCTTCAATACCCGGAATCAGACAGCAGATACCTCTTACAACCAGATCAATTTTTACTCCATGCTGAGAGGCTTCAACCATCTTATCAATAATCGTCTTATCCGTAAGCGAATTCATTTTCACACCAATATATGCCGGTTCATTATTATCTGCGTGGCATATTTCTTCCTCGATAAAATCAAGTACCTTATTCTGAAGACACTTCGGCGCAACTAAAAGATGATGGGTTTCTTCCATAACCTGTGCCATACACAGTCTGTTAAATACCTGTGCTGCTTCCTCTGCAATATCCTGATTGGCTGTCATCAGGGATAAATCCGTATACAGCTTGGCAGTCTGTTCATTATAATTGCCCGTTCCAATCTGTGTAATGTGCTTGACTTCTGTTCCGTCACAATACGTAATCAGGCACAGCTTGGAATGAACCTTAATGTGGTCAATACCGTAAATAATCCGACAGCCTGCGTCCTCTAACCGACGCGACCACTCAATGTTATTCTCCTCATCAAACCGCGCTCTTAATTCCACCAGTACAACAACTTCTTTTCCGTTTTCCGCAGCATTAATCAGTGCTTCTACAATCTGTGAGTTTTTCGCAACACGGTAGAGCGTCATCTTAATAGACACGACCTTTTCATTTTCCCCTGCTTCATTTAACAGGCGGATAAACGGCTGCATACTCTCAAACGGATAACTAAGCAGAATATCCCCCGCTTCAATCTGCTCCATCATCGAAAGTGAACTGCGTACATAGCGGGAATTCTGCGGCACTCTGCGCACGTAAAACAAATCCTTTTTGCCATGCAGCTTATCGCGTATCTGTGAAATAAAGGACATGGAAAGCGGTGCTTCCGAATAATAAATCTGGTCTTTATTCAGCTTTAACTCCTTGCAGAGTGTCACGATGACCTTTTCATCTAACAGGCGTGAATACTCCATTTTAACCGGACACAGCTTTCGTCTTTCCCGGATCATTTTTTCCATGGTGTTGCGGTAATCCAAATCTTCATCATAAAACGCATCATCAACATCAATATCTGCATTCCGGATAATACGGATTAAAGATTTACTTTTTATCGTATATTTTGAAAAAATCTGTGGCATAAAATGCAGAATTAATTCTTCTACGAGCATATATTTATTTTTATCTGAAGGTATCGGTATCAAGCGCTTAAAAACCTCGCTGCTGCATGGTACAATTCCGAGTTTTTCATTATTTTTAGACTTTAACAATGCAACCGCGTAGATTTCCTTATTCCGCAGGAATGGAAACGGCTGCTTTTTTCCGACAATCTGCGGAGAAAGTAACGGCATAATCGAATGTTTAAAATAATTTTCAAGATAAACAGCATCTGCAAATTCAATGTCATTAAAACTGATTAACTCTATACCGTATTCACCGATTTCTGACATCAGATTCAGATACGCCCGGTCTTTTTTACGAAGCAGTTCGCCTACCGATGTGAAAATCTCCGACAGCTGTTCCTTTGCTGTCATCTGTGTCTTATTATCTCTTGCATCTGCCGAAAAAATCATCTGGTCAGTCAGTGTTCCCACTCGCACCATGAAGAATTCGTCCAGATTACTCTGAAAAATCGATACAAATGATAACCGCTCACAAAGCGGCACTTCTTTATCAATCGCCTCATCTAACACCCGTTCATTAAATTTCAGCCACGAAAGCTCCCTGTTATAATAATATGGTTTATGGGTATGCAACCCTTTTGCTTTATCCATCATCTTCTTCTCCCATCCGTAATCATATTTACACTTCTAACCCCTTATATACCACACGGTTCATCTCCGAAACTGAGTCCTGCAAACTTTGCCTGTCTGATAATATCTGAATCCATGTCAACCAGCTTTGTCTTTCCTGCCACATCGCTGATCGGAATAATATCTATCTTATTCTCTTTTACACACGTCATATAACCATATTTTTTCTGCAAAATGAGTTCTGCGGTCTTCGCTCCCAGCCTTGTCGCAAGAACCCTGTCATAGGCACACGGCTGTCCGCCCCGCTGCACATGGCCCGGAACGGTCACACGAACCTCCAAACCTGTCTTTTGAAGGATCTCTGCTCCGATTCGATATGCAGCCGAAGGATAATTCTCCTTCTTTCTTTTTGCTTTTAATTCAGATTTTGAAAGTGCTGCTTCCTCTTTGGAAATCGCACCTTCCGCCGCTGCAATAATCGTAAAATGTTTTCCTGCCTTTGTTCTTTTACGAATAGCCTCTGCAACAACCTCTAAATCATATGGTATTTCCGGAATCAGTAAAATATCGGCTCCTCCTGCCATGCCTGCATAAAGGGTCAGCCAGCCTGTTTTATGTCCCATCAATTCTACAATAAATACTCTGCTGTGGGATGCCGCAGTAGAATGTATGCAGTCGATTGTATTTGCCGCAATATCCACTGCAGACTGAAATCCGAAGCTGACGTCTGTCCCATACAAATCATTATCAATGGTTTTAGGCATTGTCAGTATATTTAATCCCTTTTTTGACAATAAATCTGCGGTCTTATGAGAACCGTTTCCACCCAGCACTACAATGCAGTCCAGTGAAAGCTTTTTGTAGGTTTCAATCATACATGCTACTTTATCCCTTCCGTCTTCATCCGGCTCATGAATCCGCTTAAACGGCATACGGGACGTTCCAAGAATCGTACCGCCCTTATTTAATATTCCGGAAAATTCTTCCGGCTTCATTATATGATACTGTTCGCGTACCAGTCCTCGGTATCCGTCTTCAAAACCATAAATTTCAACCTCGCTGCACTGTTCGTAAAGACTTTTTGCCACACCCCGCATTGCTGCATTTAACGCCTGACAATCTCCGCCACTGGTTAACATTCCTACTCTAAGCATATGGAAACCTCCTCTTTTTCTGATTCTGTTCTATGATATAAAATGTATGTAAAATCCACTATCTTATTAGTGTGAAATCTGTGTAAAATATTATTTTTTGCTTTTTGCAATCACACCGCTCTTCCCGTTACTCTTACCATCATTGTGGTAGATTCCATGGAAAATGTCAAGCGGTATGAACACATATTTTTGCAATAATTCCAGTTCTAATCCTGTGTCTGACTGCTGTTTAAATTTGTGAATGTAGTTTTGTGGATATTCATGAAATTCTTTGATACTTGTTTCAAAAAATACTATCGTATAGACGGATTTTATATTCTTGTAACTGAAGGCTTTTTTCTTTTCGCCTTTGACCAGCTTTCTGTATTATCAGGATTATGATGCGTTGGAGGAAGCAGAACGGAATGTATACCGAAAAGGAATATACTTTATCAGTGCAAGTGTATCTTTATCCTTGCCATCCCAGTTAATCATATTTTCAATGCCACCATTAACCTGAGCCACCGAATTGAATTCACCTTTAGACATTCCTTTTTCCTTCATGTCAATGAACTGATACTTAATACCTCGTTCTTTGAAAAATCGTTCCGCTTTTTTGTATCATTACATTTCTTGGTTCCAAATATCTGTATGTTCATTAAAATCACCTTTTACCATAAATTGTAACATAATATTCCTTTGCAATTTTTCCGATTTACAAAGGTAATTCTATATGGCATTCAAGAACATCGCTATCTTTTGAATCCCATTTAACATCTAGTTTTCTAAACAGCCTTATACTTGGCTCATTTTCTGCATCTATTAAAATATCAAGTCTGCTATATCCATACACTTCATGCACCCAACTACACCATTCTTTCAGTAGTTTAAAACCATACCCCTGATTCTGATACTTCTTTACTACTACAATGGCAATCTCCGGATATTTGCATCTTCCATATTGCAAACTGACTCTTCCTAAAAACTCCCCATCTTGAAGGAAAATCGAATAATGAATATCCTCGCCCTCGAATAAAGTCTCCCAGAAGCATTTCATCGCAATCTTTGGCTGATGTTTATATATTCGACCAATAAGATATTCAGCTTCGCACACTTTCCTAAAATTATCATAATCTCTATCGTCGGTTTTCCTTATATAGAAATTTTCAGAACGATACTCTATATTCTTCTCATTCAATCAAAAAACCTCTCTTTCCACAGAGCATTAATGTTTATCTCATGCTGCTTACATAAAACACCGTAATGCCAATTCCATAAACGATATTGAATGGTCCCCATTCATAAACAGCCAAAATATGTCCTGATATGTAATTTTGTTCATAATATATGTCCTTACATTTCGATTATCCTTCCGCAAGTTTCATATAATGTTTGTATAGTACCGAAAAACGATTGGCTTTTTGACTTCCACGGTTTTTGCTTTCCACAAAAATGGAGAAATACAGTATTTTGCATAACCCAGCATTACCTTAAAAGGCTCTATATAGTTTTTATCAAAAGTTACGAGCAAATCTAATTTTTCATTCCTCATAAGTACCTTCTATTATGCAATATGTTTTTTATTATAATGTAGACGCTTTGCTGCATCCTCTTTTACAAGTTCGACGGCAACAGCAGCCAACGGAATGAAGAAAATAATACCAATAATTCCAAATAATTTGCCACCAATCATAGCAGCGATTAACGTATACAATGGTGGTAAACCTACAGAACTTCCTACCACTCTCGGATAAATAAACTGGTTCTCCACAAATTGCGTCATACTATAAACAATAAGGCACCTTATTACTAACGATGGGGTCACCAGCAACGTAAGGAAAATACTTACCGCACTGGAAATAAATGCACCAACATAAGGAATAATGGCACATACTGCTGTCAGCAATCCAACTAAACTTCCATACGGCAATTTAAAAATTGAAAATGTTATACACATAAGGAAACCTAGTATGACTGTCTCTGTGCACTGTCCAGTCAGAAAATTGCCAAAGATTCTGCGAAATGTCCTGCAAACATGTAATATCCATTCAGCCCATGACGGTTTCAAATATGCTGTAATTAACTTCGTTGCATGCCGTCCCACTCTTTTGCCATCCAGTGAAATATAGACAGCTATAATAAATGCAAAACTGGCAGTTATAAGTCCTTTCACAGTAGAGGATAAAACACTCGCAACATTCGTTAACATGGAATCAATCTGTGTTGAAAAGTTTTGTAATGTCTGTTCCATATTGATATCTGCTGTTAATTCCTCCAGCCATGCCGCATTGATATTATGACTATTCATATATGTAATCCACTGCGGAATACTTGCTTCTATCTGATCATACAAGCTCTTAATTTAAGCAGTCTGTTTTCAATTCCTTTCATAGGTACATGAATAAATAGCGCCAAAATCCCGCCTACAATCACAGGCATTACAATACTGACCACTTTACCCATGTAGGACAGCACCGTTCCCAGATTCATCAATGCCACCAGATATGTACAAATAAAGTTACATATATCATACAGGTTGTAAGTTTTCCATGCCAATTCGCACCATGTACCACACCCGTCTTCTTAATAGAATACAATTCCATAATTCCAAGTAAAAATTCCTTAATAAGAAGACCAATCAGCAAAATTGCAAGTCTTGGAAAATCTATCAAAAGACAAATCAAGGTAACCCCCTGTGTCAGCTTATCAATATTTATTACGTTTTTATAAAAAATAGCCGCCAAGAAGAAAATTTCCCCTTAACGACTATATAAACTACGATTCAATCTTGTTCATCGCTTTCCTAAACTGGAAATAAAACAAAATTGCAGTAAAGGTTACTGCTATGAAATCTGCTACCGGCTCTGCAAGGTAAACACCCATGGTTTTGTCTGAAACCATATGTGGCATAATATAAATCAATGGTAACAGCAGAATAAATTTTCTTGTAACTGCCACAATGATAGAACTTGTCGCATTGCCAAGAGCTGTAAAGGTCATCTGGCATGCAATCTGAATACCAAATAAAAACATGACTGCCATATAGATACGCAGAGCTTTTGATGCGAACTCGATCATCGCTGTCTCCGGAGTAAAAATGCTCACAAAGAATTGTGGCATAAGCATTACAGCCAGCCAAAGTGTGACAGAATAAATCAGGCTTACTGTTAATAAAACACGAAAAGTCTTTTTTACACGTTCCGTATTGTTTGCTCCATAATTATAACTTGTAATTGGCTGCGCTCCCTGTGCAATTCCCTGTAAAGGAAGCATTGCAAACTGCATGACACTGGTAAGAATCGTCATTGCACCTACCGCAATATCTCCGCCATATTTCAGCAGGGAAGAATTAAAGCATACGGATATAACGCTTTCACTCGCCTGCATAATAAATGCTGCAGTTCCAAGCGCAATGCACGGGAACACAACTTTGGGCTTTATATTCAAATTCTTACGTTTCAGTCTAAGTATTGATTTCTTACTGCACAAAAATGCCACAACGACGATACATGAAACTGCCTGCGAAATAACAGTTGCCAAAGCAGCACCACGAACACCCATATTTAATCCAAAAATCATAATCGGATCAAGCACAATGTTTAGAATTGCTCCGATAGCAACGGATACCATGGATATCTTTGTAAACCCTTCAGCAGTTACAAATGCATTCATGCCCAAGGTCAACTGCACAAATAACGTTCCAAAAGCATAAATATTCAAATATGAAGCAGCATACGAAATGGTGTTCTCACTGGCTCCAAAAGCTAACAGCAAATTTTCTCCAAACAGTAAAAGTACCACTGTCAGAACGATTGAAACAATTACCTGTAAAAGAAAACATCCACCAAGCGTTTGCTCTGCACTGTCCATATCTCCTTTTCCCATCGAAATAGAAGCACGTGGCGCACCTCCTGAACTTACAAGTCCTGCAAATGCCGACACAATCATAATAATAGGCATGGTCACACCGACACCCGTCAGAGCAAGACTGCCTGCATCCGGTATATGACCGATAAAGATCCTATCAACAATGTTATACAACATATTGATCAACTGTGCTATCACCGTAGGAATTGCCAACTTAAAAAGCAGTTTTCCAACGGGCTGCGTACCTAAAAAATCCTTGTTATTTTCCACGATAAACCTCTCCTAACTGTTCGTATATTCCTTGATATTTCTGTTTACCTGCTCTGTAAACTGTTGCAGCTTTTCCATTTCTTTCTTTGAAAATCCTGCAAATACTATTTCACAAAATTTGTTCTGTGCCGCACGCCCGGCTGCAATAATATCTGTTGCTTTGCCAGCAACACTTAAGTGAATGGTTCTGTGATTCCCTCCCTTATGTTCCCCTAAAATCAATCCTCTTTCCTGTAAAGAGCGAATTGAAACAGATACATGGGATTTAGCAAGATGACGATATCTAACAATTTGAGTAGCTGTATCATACTGGGGATTATTTGCTAAAAACATAAGAACTGTAAACTCCATATAAGTCAATTCGTATTTTTCACAAACAGGAGATACCATATTTTCATACAATTCTTCTACATCAACACAATGTGCAAAATAATTTTTCACAAATGCACCTTCTTTCATTTTGAACTGTTCGTTTTTGAACTTTAATAATATACACCGCTTTTTTTATCCTGTCAAGATGCTATTAATCTTCTAATAAATCTAGCTCAATATAGATATTCTTTTAATCACTTACACATCTATCAAAAAATAATTGCTCCAATACATTAAAATTTTGAGGGTTCTTGTAACTGTAATGAAGCCCAAAAACAAAATCAGCAAAAGAGTAGGGCATAAAATCATATAATAACTTTGAACCCCGTTTGAAATGTTCCATAACAACAACGGGTTAGCGAGGTGCTTTATGAACAAATACGCTCCTAATCCTATTATTAAGAGAAACCCACCATATTGAATGACAAATAATAGAAACTACCTATCATGGAGGTGCATTTGCAAAATAAAACTGCTTGTGAAAGCAGCCTAGTAATGGTATTATTTTCATAGGCAGTGATTCTTTCTTTTGTGTTATGTTTTGTGTGGTAACTTAACAATAACTATTTTTAAGAAAAGAAGCAACTGCCTTTTTTAGAAAAAGTAGAAAAACTGCGCCACAGCCTTGGCAGGCCATCGCGCAGCGATTTTGTTCAACTGGAAGTTTTCTCTTTTTATAATAACATGATTTTTTCTTCAATTTGCTTAATTACTTCTTTAAAGACTTCATCACTCTGTCCTGTTGGATCTGGTAATCCCCAGTTATCATCAAAATATCTGCCAATATACGGACATCCCACATCACATCCCATTGAAATAGCAATATCAGGTGTCGGAATTTTATCATAAGTTTTACTAAACTGTTTTTCTTCCATATCAATCCCGTATAACTTTTTCATCAGTCTGACCGCATCCTGGTTTATCTGTGGTTTAGTCTCTGTTCCACAGGAATAGCATTCAAAATCATTGCCTCTCAAATGATTGCCTAATGCCTCAGCTATCTGGCTTCTACATGAATTATGAACACAAACAAAAGCAATTTTCTTCTTTTCCATTATCCTCTGACCTCTTTGAGAATCTTAATAACCTCTTCTTTCTTTAATACTTTGCCAAAGGAAACAATCTTTCCGTCAATAACCAAAGCTGGTGTTGTCATTACTCCATAAGAGGCAATTTCTCCCCATTCTTTAATATGTTCAATGGTTGTATCCATACCTAATTCAGTTAGCGCTTCTACCGTTGCAGCTTCAAGCTGATTACATTTTGCACAACCACCACCAAGAATCTTTACCCCCATACTGTTTTTCTTTTCTTCTGCCTTTTCCATTGTCTCAGGCGTGCAGGTTCCACCACAGCAGCATGATGATTTTGTTTCGTCTTTCTTCTTACCTAATCCAAATAATGCCATAATCATTCTCCTTTTATATCATAAAATATTGTAATGTGTTAAATACATAACCAACAACTATAATTCCGATTGCACAGATAGCAATAAAAATTCCAAGAAGTTTTGGTTTAACTGCTTTTCTTAGCATAATCAGAGATGGAAGGCTCAATGTGGTTACCGCCATCATAAAAGATAAAATAGTTCCAAGCTGGGCACCTTTTGCAAGCAAAGCCTCTGCAATCGGTATTGTCCCAAAAATGTCAGCATACATGGGAATTCCGATTAAGGTTGCTAATATTACGCCAAAAGGATTATTACTTCCAAGAATACTTTCTACCCAAACTTCCGGAATCCAGTTATGAATCAATGCACCAATACCTACACCTACCACAATATAAGGAAATACTTTTCTGAATGTAGATACTACCTGGTCTTTCGCATATTCCAATCTTTCCTTTTGTGTTAATGTTGGAGAATCAATATCCACTGCACTTGCATTTCTTACAAATGCCTCCACATAATTTTCTAAGTGCATTTTTTCAATAAGGGTACCACCAGCTACTGCAATCACAAGTCCGAATATAACATATACCACTGCAACCTTTGTTCCAAAAATACTCATCAAAAGAATCAAACTGCCAAGATCAACCATAGGAGATGAAATCAAAAAGGAAAAGGTTACTCCTAACGGAAGTCCTGCACTTGTAAATCCTATAAACAAAGGAATAGATGAGCAGGAACAAAACGGTGTGACCGTTCCAAGCAAAGCTGCTATGCAGTGTGCAGAGATACCTTTAAATCTTCCCATGATCTTCTTACTTCTTTCCGGAGGAAAGTAGCTTTGGATATAGGAAATCATGTAGATTAAGAAGCAGAGCAGCACTGTAATTTTCAGAACATCATAAATAAAAAATTGAATGCTGCCACCCACTCTGGTATTTATATCTAATCCCATCATGGTAAGTGCATTTCCTATCAGTTCATTAAGCCACTTCATTCCCAATATCTGATTCTGAATAAACTCCCAAATCATGAATTACAACAGCCCCCTTTACCATCAGTGCAGGATAACCCTTCAATAAACTGTTTATATTCCTTCAATGTTTCACAGTTTAAAGAATAATGACTCCATTTTCCTTCCTTACGTGCATTTACCAAACCACACTCTGTTAATATTCTCATATGATGAGAAAGAGTTGGCTGGGTAATTTTAAAAGCTTCTAAAAGTTTACAGCCGCATTTTTCGCCCTCCGATAACATTTGTACAATTTGAAGTCTATTGCTATCTCCAAGAGCTTTACAAATAAGTGCAACATCCATAGTATTCATTTCAGTCACCTCGCATAGATATTTATCTATATGTCATTATATACAATACATAGATGATTGTCAATGTGATTTGAAAAAGAATATGAATCACCTGACTCATATTCTTTTTCATCTTATTTATATACTCTTATTTATCGTGAAAATTTAAATTTGTTGAATTAAGAAAATCGGAATTGACCGAGTTCTTTGAGCGAGGGATACTTCTTGTCCGAAGGGTAAGAAGGTGGGCGTGAAAAGAATTAGAACCTTTTTTTCTTCTTCTTTTTCATCTTTATTTAATGTTGTGTAACCCATTGTTCTTTCCTCTTGTTTAATCGTATTTTGAATGTATACACAGTATCAGTATGCATTCCAATTTTTACCTTTTTGCCCATTATATATGAAAAAAACAATATCATTCTCTGCTGTCAAAACAGCAAAAAAGAACCGGTACAGGATTTCACTCCCATACCGGTTCTTTCATAAAATATATCATCGTAAATCACTTTTTAAAATCACCTTCCGGCAACGCATTTTCCGATAACTGCCATTACAACAAACACAACAATATCCGCCGCCACAATCGTTGAGCCGACCGGCGTTGAAAACAGTACGGATGCCAGAATACCGAATAACGCACACAGCACCGAAATCACGGCAGAACAGATGACTACACCTTTGAAATTTTTAATCACCTGCATGGCAGACAGCGCCGGGAATATCACCAGTGCCGAAATCAGCAGGGAACCGACAAGGTTCATTGCAAGCACGATAATGACTGCCGTTACCACGGCAATCAGCAGGTTATAGCGGTCTGCCTTCATGCCGGTTGCCGTTGCAAAATTTTCATCAAATGTAACGGCAAATATCTTATTATAGAAGAAAACGTATATAAAAATCACCACGACCGAAGCCGCTACACACAGCCATACCTCGGCTGTCGTCAGTGTCAGAATGGACGTTGAACCAAACAGCGTTCCGCACACATCCCCGTTAATATTCGTCGATGTCGAAAACAGATTCAGCAAAAGGTAGCCGACAGCCAGTGCACCGACGGAAAGCATGGCGATTGCCGCATCTCCGTGGATTTTGGTATTCTGTCCGGTGCGCAGTAACAGAATTGCCGCCACAACCGTCACCGGCATGACAAGCAGGGTGTCATTGGTCAGGTTCAAAACCGCCGCCACCGCCATTGCGCCGAATGCGACATGCGAAAGTCCGTCACCGATATACGAAAATCTTTTTAAAACCAGCGTCACGCCGAGCAGTGAGGAACACAGCGCAATCAGCACACCTACAATCAGCGCATAACGCACAAACGGAAAACGCATATAAAATGCCAGTGTTGTTATCATATCACTCATTGTCTTTCTCCTCCGTTCCTTCCAATAATTTCCACGCGTCACTTTCCAGATAGTCTTTGCTTGAGCCGAAATAGAGCTGTTTTTTACCTATCTGTAAAATGTGGCTCGCATATTTTAACGCCGCCTGAATATCATGCGATACCATAATAATCGTAACACCGCTCTTGTTAAGCTGTTCAATGAGCTGATACATTTCAGCTGTTACTTTCGGGTCCAGTCCTGCCACCGGTTCGTCTAAAAGAAGCAGCTTGGTTGTGGCACACAGCGCCCTTGCAAGCAGGACTCTCTGCTGCTGCCCGCCGGAAAGCTCCCGGTAACAGCGGTTTCTTAAATTCCAGATACCCATTTTTTCCATATTCTGCCGCGCTTCATTTTTCTGCTGTCTGCTGTAAAACGGCTTCCAGCCGCTTTTATTTAACGTTCCCGTCAGCACAATCTCCATAACCGATGCTGGAAAATCCTTCTGCACTGCCGTCTGCTGTGGCAAATAGCCGACTTCATAGGCTGACAGTCCGTCCCCCGTTTCGATTGTTCCCGAAATGGGCTGTATCAGACGTAACAGTGTCTTCATCAGCGTACTTTTTCCAGCACCGTTTTCACCGATAATGCAAAGGTAGTCCCCTTTGTTTACCGTAAAATGTATATGCTCTGTCACTGCTTTTCCTTCATAGCCCAGTGCCAGATCTTCACATGTTATATAAGCCATAACTGCTCCTTTCCAGTGTGTATCTGCCGTCATAAATTCTCAATACACAGATTTTTTATCATCAATTTAATGCCGCCTTTAAGACCTCAAGATTTTTCTCCATTGCTGAAAGATACGTGTATCCGTCCGCTATCTGCTTTTTCGTGACAGACTGCATGGAATCCAGTGTCAGGATTTCGGCATTTTTATTTTTTGTATTTTCAATAACAGTCTTTGCCACCTGTTCTCTCGAATTTTCAATTACCAGCACTTTGGACAGTCCCAGTTCGTCGATTTTTCCCGATAAAAAAACGACCGTTTTAAAGCTTGCGGAAGTTTCCGAACTGCACCCCGCAAATGCCGCATAGTAATTGATTCCGTAATCGTCAACCAGATAGCGGAACGGGAAGCGGTCACCAAACAGCACGGTGTCGTGCTTTGCGCTCTGTACAGCCTGCGCATACTGTGTATCCAGTTCATTTAACCGGCTCTGATAAGCGCTTGCGTTTTCCCGGATTGCCTGTGCGTGTTTGGTATCTTTCCCGGCAAGAACATTTGTTAATTCTTCCACAATCTTTTCTGCATTTTTTACGGAAAGCCAGATGTGTTCATCATATTCGATTTCATCTTCGTGATGATGTTCTTCACCGTGGTCATGACTGCCGTCATGTACCTCGTCATGGTCATCGTCTTCCTGTGCATGGCTGTGGGTGTGTCCGTGGCTGTCCCCCTGCATACCCTCTGCCAGTTCTTCCTCTTTTACGGAATCGCCTAAATAGTCCATGAGATTTACAACGGTCATATCGGGATTTACCGCTTCTTTTAATGCCGATGTCACCCAGTTTTCAGATGTTCCTCCAGTGTACACCAGCACGTCACAGGAAGCCACTGCCGCAATATCCGCCGTGGACGGCTGGTAGCTGTGCATATCCACACCGTTGTCCGTCAGTAGTTTAATCTCAAATTCGTCACCGTTCTCTCCTAAAATCTGCCGCACCCAGTCGTACTGCGGAAATGTCGTGCATACCACTTTGATTTTATCCGAAGTCACAAAAGACGAAGGCAGTTTCCCACAGCCCGCCATTGCCGCGATAGACGCTATGCACAGCAGAAACGCACATATAACAGCGCCTTTTTCTTTTATTTTATTCATGATTCTTTTCATGACTGCCGCTCTCCATTTCCTTACATTCCCTGCACATTCCGTACAGCACAGAACTGCTGCACTCCAGGGCAAATCCGTGATGTTCCTCAAGATGTGCCCGGATATCTTTCATAAATCCACATTCCAGATGAATCACCCGTCCACAGCGCACGCACTGTAAATGCAGATGTTCGTGACATTCCGGGTGTCCGTCCGTATACTGGTAAACCGCGTGTTCATCTTTTGCGGTCTTATATTTTAACAGAATCCCTTCTTCAGTCATCTTGTCGAGATTCCGGTAAATCGTTGCCAGATTGACCTGTTTTCCATTTTCCTCCAGATAATGATGAATATCCGCCGCACTGACAATCTGCTCTTTGTGTGCCGTAAAAAACTCCATAATATAGCTTCTGCTTTTGGTTTTATAACCGTTCTGCATGATTTTCCCTCGATTCTTTTTTGTGCTATCCTCCATTCCACAGGCATTTTAATGCCTGCGGCACAATACTTCCAATAACAAGTGAAGCTTGCTGTTGCCAATTTGCAAATCATTTGCATTTTGGAATTGTAGCACATTCATTTCGTACTGTCAACAGATTTGCAAAACATTTGCAAATTCATTTTCAGACAATAAAATATCCGGGACTTACAAAAACGCGGATGCTTTCCTCGTCACTTTTTGTAAATCCCGGATTTTAAATTTCACGGATTTTAAATTGTATTTTTGCTCTTAACCTTTCACACCGCCGAGTGTAACGCCGCGTACAATAAATTTTGAAAGGCATAAGTAGACGATGATAACCGGTAAGATGGCACAGCCAAGCATCATATAGACCTTGCCCATATCAAACTTTAAGAAGTCGGCACTTCTTAACTGCGCAATCAGAATCGGAAGTGTCTTTTTATTGTCTTTGTTTAACAACAGGGATGGAATAAAGTAATTATTCCATGATGACACGAATGTAAATATCGCCTGCACGGCAATTGCCGGTTTCATCAGCGGCAGTACAATCTGGTTAAAGATTCTGAATTCATGCGCTCCGTCAATCCGGGCTGCTTCAACCAGCTCCATCGGAAGCACGCTGTCCATATACTGCTTAATAAAGAAGAATACAACCGGTGATGCAATGGACGGTATAATCAGCGGAATAAATGAATTCATCAACCGCATGTTGCTCATCTGGTTAATAAAACCAAGTGCAGATACCTGTGTCGGCACCATCATGATGACCATAATAAAGGTAAATGCTGCTTTCTTAAACCTGAAATCATACGCGTGGATTGCATATGCCGTCAGTGCCGAAAAATATACGGAAAGCACGGCTGAACCGGAGGCAACCAAAAGGCTGTTTAACATTCCCTGTAACACTGGAAGCTGCTTATCTTTGAGCAGATTTGTCAGATTGACAAGGAAGGATTTGCCCGGTATTAATGAGAAACCTTTCTGTATATCCGGGTGTGACCTTGTCGTATTAATCAGCAGTACGTAAAATGAAAACAGGCACAGTATAGATATGATAATCAATACGATGTAGCACAAAGTTCTCTGTATGTTTAAAATGATTTTATCCTTTTTATCGGATTTCTTTTTGCTGACAGCGCTCATAATCTATACCCCCTTTGCCTTTTTAACTTTCTTTGCCCCTACGTTTACCATATCTTTGGTAACATACTTAAATACCGCAACACTCAATATCGCCGTAATGATAAATAAAATTACGGATAACGCACCTGCCATGCCGTAGTTCTTACTATATAAATGCTTATTCAGATACATAATAACCGTCATGCTCGTTCTGTCCGGATTACCGTTACCGTTTGTTAAAATCTGCGGAACATCAAACATCTGAATACCACCAATCAGTGACGTTACAAGAGTGTATGCCATAATCGGACGGATAATTGGAAGTGTAATGCGTCTGAAGATCTGAATGGAATTCGCCCCGTCAATTCTTGCAGCTTCAAGAATACTGGTATCAATTCCCATAATACCTGCCATTAAAACGATGGTCGTATTACCAAACCACATGAGGAAATTCATCAGTGCAATCAGACCTCTTGCACCTGCAACTTCCGAAAGAAAGCGGTATGTAGGAAGTCCCATGGAATTCAGCAGGTTGTTAATCGGGCCTACATCTGAAAATATGGTGTAAAACAGCATTGAAAATGCAGATGCCATAATCAGGTTCGGCATATAAATAACAGTCTTAAAAAATCCCGTACATTTCAATCTCAATCGCAAATCCGTAAACCAGGATGCAAGCAGCAGTGAGAAAAGCATCTGCGGGATAAAGCCCATCATCCAGATAATAAACGTATTTTTCAAATAAATTGGCAGTTCACTGTTAAATAAGATTTCTTTATAATTCTGTAATCCTACAAACTTTGGTCCTATCTGCATAAGACCCACTCTGTAATTTTCAAAAAAGCTATTATAGAAAGTGGAAATCAGCGGAAGCAGCTGAAAAATAAAATATACCAGAAAGAACGGTATCAAAAATATATATCCCCACTTTGCATAACTTACACATTTTGATCTTCTTTTTCTTTTCATGCCGCCCTCCATTTCCGGTAAACAATACACGCCCTGAAACCTGTTTTTTGAAACCAGCTTTATTCTGATAACAATTCAATGATTTCAAGGCGTGCCTGTCACCTTATACTGTCATGTTATTAATGTGTCAGATTCGGGTATTTCTCTGTTGCGGCCTTGTAGAAATTATCAAGTGCCTTGTCTTTTGTAACATTTCCGTCGAAATAATCCTTCATTGCCTTCTGGAATTCTTCATTTAATCCCTGATCATATGCTGAAATGTTCTTCATATTAATCTTCGGTGCAGCTTCTGCAAAGAGTTTAATATGATTCTGTCCGCCAAGAAAGTCTGACTTGAAATCGCTTTTTGCAAGTTCGTTCATGCCTGAAATGGTATTGGTGTAATCCTGTGTATCTTTTGTAATCTGGACTTCTGTATCCTTATCGCAGGTCATTGTCTGCATGATTTCTTTAATCAGATTTGGATTATCGGTTCCTGCTGCGGCACAAATCCATGTACCACCCCAGTAATAACTCTGTGGTCCCTGACATACTGCATAATCACCATAGATACCGTTGCCAACTTCTTCCTTACCGCCTTCTTTTACAGGTGTTTCCAGTGCATTACCAAGAAGTGTAAAGTTAATGCCCCATGTTGAATAAAAGAATCCAAATACATTTCCTTTCGGTCCCTGGTCAGCCTGCCATACATTGTCCCAGAGTGAAGACTTGTTGTTGTAGCCTTTTTCTGTAAAGGTCTTTGTCTGGTCAACCCATTTCATAATGTTGTCATCAATGACAATCTTATTATTGGAATCAACCCACGGTGCCGATACGTTGTTTGAGAATACCCTGTACGCATCGTCATAACCTGAAAGCATCTTATAACCTTTTTCTGAGGCCTTTTCTGCTACGGCATTGAACTTATCCCATGAAGAAAGTTGTGCCTGTACCTGATCCGGGTCATCTGTTCCAAGAACCTCTTTTGCAATGGAACGTCTATATGCGAACAATCCCGGTGTTGCCTGCCATGTTGTACCTTTCTGTACGCCCTTGGAATCGGTTACGATATCCTTTGTGTACTGGTACTGGTCTGCCAGTGCATCTTTGGAAAGTCCGATATCATTTACAACGTCCAGCGTGTAATCGCTGTCAACATATTTCAATGCATAATCGGCTTCAATCAGGAAAATATCAATCTTTTCATCTGCCGGTACGTCATTCTGTTTTAAGAGTGCCGCATCAAGTGCATTCTGATATGCATTGTTTTCATTCGGTGTAACAACGAAATTCACCTTGACGTCTGATGGAAGCTTTCCGGATTTCTTAAAGTACTCGAATCTGTCCTGAAATTCTGTATTCCAGCAGTAGATATTCAGTACCTTTCCCTGTGCTGCTTCACTTGTATCCACCTTAGATGCTGCCTGCTTCGTGCCTGAGCCGCACCCTGCAAGTGTTGTCATTGCCATCATTCCTGCAAGCATTAAGCTTGTAAATTTACCCTTCTTCATACTAATACCTCCTCAAAAACCCCTTTAGCTGAGTTTTCTGACTGTTTCTCCCTCAATCAGACTTCCCTCAACTATAACTCTTTTTACCAGTGTCGTCTTCGGACGTTCAATCGCTGCAATCAGTTCTTTTGCCGCCTTTCTTCCAATCTCCATCGTATCCTGATGCATGGTTGTAAGCTTCGGACTGAGCATCTGCGATAACTTAATACCGTCATACCCTACTGTTGAAATATCCCTCGGCACCTTCAGTCCTCTTTTACGGACTGCATTAAGACCTCCGGCATTCGACAGGTCATCCGGATAGAATATACAGGTCGGTGCATTTTTCATATCCATCAGTTCGTATGTGAGCTGTTCTGCTTTGACTGAATTCAGGTACTCTGATGACTTCACATATTCATCAGTCACCTCAATCCCCAACTCCTCGAGTGTCCTGTAAAATGATGTTAATCTCTGCTTTGTTACTTCTGAATCATCCTCACCATGTATATAAGCAATCCTGCGATGTCCCATCTTATATACATACCGGACTAAATCTCTCATCCCCTTTACATTATCTGAGCTGACCGAAGTGCAGTTGTTAAATACATAATCAATCGTCACTGTGGGAATCGTTCCGTTGACAACTTCCTTCACTTCCTCACACTCAAAATCCGTACATGCAATAACAACTCCATCGAGATTACGATATTTACAATGTTCATAATAAGTCATTGTCTTGCTATGCGTATTAATAAATGTAATATCGTATCCGCAGCTTTCTGCTTCGGCTTTGACACCTTCAAGCACTCCCGAAAAATATTCGTGTGTCAGACCGCTATGGGATTTATCATCAAACAAAACTCCTATATTATAAGAACGATGTGTCTTTAACGCCCTTGCTGCTGAGTTCGGATAATACCCCATCTCGTCTGCGGCTTCATGAATCCTTTTTCTGGTTTCTTCGCTGATGTCACTATGATTGTTCAGTGCTTTACTGACTGTTGCAACGGATACATTACATCTGTCTGCAATATCTCTCATAGATACCATAGTCATTTACCTCGTTTGACTGAGCCGTTAATTGTTACTTAATCGTTTTCGTAAATTCAATATAACATGTTATAGTTTTAAATGCAACTGTTTTTTGACTTTTTATAAAATTAGTGCATTTTATATATATATTTTTGTGCATTTTGACTATTTTTCTATTTTCCTCATTTCAACATTGCATTTTTCTTTTTATTAAAATATACTCAGATTAGAGATAAATATGATTATTTTCTATCTGTTTTTCTGCATATACTAATGTATAAGCCCGGCAGATTTTTATTTCCAGGCTTTTCTTAATCGTTTTCGTCAAATGGCACGTATTTTTCCGCCATAAAGTACCTGTAAAGTTAACAAAAGGAGGTTTTCTATGAATTTTGGATTTTTTGATGATACAAATAAGGAATATGTCATTACTACACCACAGACCCCGCTGCCATGGATTAATTATCTGGGCTGCGAAAGTTTTTTCCGGCTGATCAGCAATACGGGCGGCGGCTACGCTTTTTATAAAGATGCCAAACTGATGCGTCTTACAAGATACCGCTATAACAACGCGCCTTTAGACAGCAACGGACATTACTATTATATCAAAGACGGCAGTACCATCTGGAATCCCGGCTGGCAGCCGTCACAGACACCGCTTGATGCCTATGAATGTCGCCACGGTCTTGGATATACGATATACAAGGGCATTAAAGATGAACTGGAGGCCTGTGTGACCGCACTTGTTCCAATCGGCGCAGACTGTGAATTAAACCGGCTCAGTCTGAAAAACCTTTCAGACAGCCCGAAAACCTTCAGCATTTATTCTTATGTTGAATTCTGCTTATGGAATGCCGTTGAAGATATGAATAATTTCCAGAAAAACTACAGCACCGGTGAAGTCGAAGTCGTAAATGACGATGTCCGCTCCTGCATTTACCACAAGACCGAATACCGCGAGCGCCGCAATCACTATGCGGTCTATGCCGTCAATGCTGCGTGTGACGGCTTTGATACTGCCCGTGAAAGCTTTCTTGGTACATACGGTTCCCCTGCCGCGCCGCAGTCTGTAACCGACGGCACTTCCTGCAATTCCGTTGCCGACGGCTGGCAGCCATGCGGTTCTTTCCGGCTGGATATTACGCTTGAACCGCACGAAAGCCGTGATTTCATTTTTATGCTCGGATACATTGAAAATCCGGCAGATAATAAATGGGAAGCGCCACAGATTATTAACAAGAAAAAAGCAAATGAATTGATGGAACATTTTCTTTCTATCAAAGATTTTGACAATGCGCTGTTACGTTTAAAAGACTACTGGAGTCATCTGCTCTCCGGCTATACACTTGAAGCCGATGATGAGAAACTCTGCCGCATGGTCAATATCTGGAACCAGTATCAGTGCATGGTTACTTTTAATATGTCCCGCTCCGCTTCTTATTTTGAATCGGGTATCGGCAGAGGCATGGGATTTAGGGATTCCTGCCAGGATCTGCTTGGCTTTGTCCACTTAATCCCGGATAAAGCGCGCCAGCGTATTTTAGATATTGCTTCTACCCAGTTTGAAAACGGAAGTGCCTACCACCAGTACCAGCCGCTGACCAAAAAAGGAAATGCAGACATCGGAAGCGGCTTTAATGACGACCCGTTATGGCTGATTGCCGGAACTGCCGCTTATTTAAAAGAAACCGGCGACTATTCGATTCTGGATGAAATGACACCGTTTGACAGCAATCCGGACAATCAGGCTCCGCTGATGGAACATCTGCGCCGCTCTTTTCATTTTACGTCCACACATCTCGGACCACACAACCTGCCGCTGATTGGCCGTGCAGACTGGAACGACTGCCTGAATCTGAACTGTTTTTCAACCGTTCCCGATGAATCCTTCCAAACTGCCGGTGCTTCCGAAGGTCCTGTTGCCGAATCTGTTTTTATTGCCGGAATGTATGTAAAGTACGGCAGGGACTATGCACAAATCTGCCGCCATGCCGGTCTTCCCAAAGAAGCTGATGATGCCGATGCGCAGGTTGAGCAAATGATACAGGCGGTTTTAAAATCCGGCTGGGACGGCGAATGGTTCTTACGTGCCTACGATGCCGCCGGAAAAAAGGTCGGTTCGCATGAATGTGAAGAAGGTCAGATTTTTATTGAGCCGCAGGGCTTCTGTGTCATGGCTGGAATCGGGGTAAAGGAAGGTCTTGCCGAAAAAGCACTGGAGTCCGTAAAAAACAGGCTGGATACAAAATATGGCATTGTTCTTTTACAGCCGGCTTACACATACTATCACCTTGAACTGGGTGAAATTTCATCTTACCCGGAAGGCTACAAAGAAAATGCCGGTATCTTCTGCCACAACAATCCATGGGTTTCCATTGCTGAAACTGTTTTGGGACACGGCAGCCGCGCCTTTGAAATTTATAAAAAAATCTGTCCGGCATATCTTCAGGATATCAGCGACCTGCACCGGACGGAAGCTTACGTTTATTCGCAGATGATTGCCGGAAAAGATGCATGCCGTTTCGGTGAAGCAAAAAACAGCTGGCTTACGGGAACTGCCGCATGGACATTTACAAATGTTTCACAGTATATTCTCGGTATCCGCCCTGAATTTGACGGACTCTGCATTGATCCGTGTATTCCGGAAACCCTGTCCGGATTTACCGTAACGCGGCATTTCCGCGGTGCCGTTTATCATATTCACGTTGATAATTCTGCCAAATCGCAGAAAGGCATCAAAACCCTTCTTGTAAACGGCACTCCGGTTGAAGGAAATATGATTCCTTATCAGAAAGATGTGACGGAATATCATGTCACTGCAATTATGTAATGGAGGAACTTTGTATGAAACATATTAATTTTCCAAAAGATTTTATATGGGGAACAGCTTCCAGCTCCTATCAGACCGAAGGTGCTTATAACCGTGACGGCAAAGGAGCTTCCATCTGGGATACTTTCTGCAGGAAGGACGGTGCCATCGCAGAAGGCTCCGATGGCACAATTGCCTGTGGTTACTATGACAAGTACGAGGAGGATATCCGCCTGATGGCAGAGGCGGGTATCCGGGCATACCGTTTTTCCATCTCATGGCCCCGGATTTTTCCAAATGGCGATGACACTGCCGTCAATGCTGCCGGACTTGCCTTTTATGACCGTGTCACAGACTGCTGTATCCGTTATGGAATCCAGCCGCATATCACGCTTTTTCACTGGGACCTTCCACAGTCCCTTTCAGACCGTGGCGGGTGGCTGAATGAAAATACCATACAGGCATTTGTGCGTTATGCCGCTGTCATTTGTGAACATTTTTCGGACCGTGTGACTTATTTTTCGACTATCAATGAACCGCAGATTATTACCAAAATGGGTTACTACGAAGGACTTCACGCGCCCGGATACCGGCTTTCCATGCTGGAAACACTGGATATTCTCCACGCACTTGCCAAAGCTCATGCACTTGCCGTTCCTGCAATGCGCAAAGCTGCAAAGAAACCGGTCAAAATCGGTTTTTCAAGTACCGGAAATCTGTGCTATCCATGCAGTGAAAATGAAGCGGATATCTGTGCCGCAAGAACTATGACATTTGCCAATACCAAAGAAAATATTTTATTCTGTCATCACATTTTCTGCGATGCGGTTATCAACGGACTTGCACCGGATTTTGAAGCACTTGCGCCAGAGATTACTGCTGATTTAAAATCAGATGATACGCTGAATTTTGTAACACAGCACCTTAAAAATGTGTGGAACGACTGTAGCGAACTAAATCCGCCTTTGGATTTTCTGGGGCTGAACATTTATAACGGACACAAAGCCGGTGCAGACGGTTTTACGAAACGATATGCAGGTTTTCCAAAGACAGCACTGAAATGGCCTGTCACTCCCGAAGTTATGAACTGGGGTACACGCTTTCTGTATGAACGCTATCATCTGCCGATTTTTATTACTGAAAACGGGCTTTCCTGCAATGACCACATTTTCCTTGACGGAAAAGTCCATGATGCTGAACGCATTGATTTTCTGACGCGCTATCTGTTACAGCTGAGTGAATCCATAAAAGAGGGTACACCCGTCATGGGGTATTTTCACTGGTCTTTTACGGACAATTTTGAATGGCACAGCGGTTACGATGAACGTTTCGGACTGGTATATATTGATTATCCGACACAAAAACGGATTCCGAAAGATTCCTATTACTGGTACCGGAATCTGATTGCAGACTCTGCAGAATAAGCCGCAGATTTACGGAATTTCATATACCTCTTTTACCGCGGTTAATGCGTCCTTAAAAATCAAATGATTCAGTTCTGATTCATTCTGATAAAATATCTCAAGTGTATCGGAAGCTTTGTCTGTTTTTCCGGCTGTCCGGTACATATGATAATCAACTGCGCTGTTGTAGCAGGCACTGAAAGCATAGTAATCCCTGTCATCTTCTGTGACTGTTCTTCCAACAGCGCGGTTATATGCCACCTTTTCTGATAATCTGCCGTAATCACCATCGCAGAAATCCTCATACAGCTTCTCTGACGTATATCCTTTTCTGGACTGCTTTTCCCGGAAATAATCATACGCATTTTCCGCCGCTGACGGAATAATCATCAAAACCAGTACAGCAACAACCAGATACAACAGCTTTCCTATTATATTAACACGATTTTTTTTATTCTTCATCAAACATTCTCCTCGTCAGTAATGCAATTACCGATGTTCTGTCACGGTTTTCGAGCGAATCTATATCAGCCTGTGTAAAATTACAGTAATCCTTTAAAAACAGCCCTGCTTTTTCTTTTATATCTTCCATATAAGGAATACTCTCTGCCGCCCGTTCCCTGTAACTTTTCCCCTGCGCGCTTCCGGTTATCATACAGATTGCTTCTGCCGCATTGTTTAATGCCGTTTCTTTGGAATAATGCTCTGACAGTTCCGGATTATAGTAAAACATAATGGCATTGCGCAGACGCAGATACCCTTCTGTCATGTTGTAAAAATCATACCAGCCGCTGTTTCCCGTTCCGCTCATCCGCTGGTTCAGACGGGTGTAGAGCTGATACACTTCTTCATACTGCCCGTTATCCAGCAGTGTCTGTAAATGTTCTTTGATTTCCTGCTCATGTGTCTGATTATATTTTTTCTGCTTTTGTTCTGCCAGATTATATCCCCAGAGGTGATTTGCCTGAATGGTTACTATGACTGCTGCAATTCCCGCAATCACCAGCGATGTAACCGGTGCAATGTATTTTATGAACCATTTACTGTTACGGACAACTTCTTTTTGTGTATCCGAAAATTCATGTTCATAATACTCCATATCTTTGATGTGCTGCTGACTCTGTTCATTAGGTGTCCCGCAGTTTGGACAGAATTTTTCAAGCATTGTCAGTTCTGCACCGCAATTTTTACATTTCATAAATATTCCCCACTGTCATTTTTCATATTTTTGTGCTTTTTCACGGAACATGTTGTAATTACTGACATCACCGTTCCCGTACAAAGCCTGATAGTCTGCGGCATAGTCGGCTTCCGACTGTCCGATGGTATCGGTAAGAACTGCCTTTACATGCTGTGTCCACGTACTGATAATTTCTTTTTCCTGTGCATCACAGCTTTTATAATACCGGTACATATATCCGTCCGTATCTTCCAGCATATTCATATATTCCATGCAGCTGCGGTACAGATTTTCAAATTCATAGCTTTCAAGCGGCATTCCCTGTGCGATTTTATCATCATAGCGCAGTGTATCTGAATACGCATATTTATAAATATATAAAATATTATAATGTTTCCACTGCTGTAATATTTTATTTTTATAAGAATCCGCCGTCACTTCACTGATGTCTGCAAAGTTTCCCTGCTCGTAGGCTTCATTTATCTGCGGCACATTTTCATCATACCATGCCATGCCCTCTGCAATCTCTCTGCGTTCCGAAGCCGAATTATAATAAGAACGATATTTTGTATATCCCCACGCAGTCCCGACAAGCAGTGCTGCTGCAACCGCCGCCAGCGTAATGACAGCATGACAAATGATTCTGTTCCGGATATAACGGTTTGCATTTTCATCAAGTCCGTCCATGGTATCATTCATTTTGTACAGGTGATTCATGTACTCTTTTTCCGATGCTTCATACTGCATGGCATGGCAGTATGGGCATTGCGTCTGTGTTTCCTCAATATCCGCTCCGCAGTTATTACACCGTATCATCTGATTTCCCTCTCTTTTACCCGCACTGTTTTGCCGCACATGTACAGGCTTCTTCCCTCCTGCCTGTAACGTGCGCCTTGCGTATGTTGTATTTTAGTATAACATACTTCCGCCGGTTATAAAATCCGCTTTTATTCCTATAGTTTCTGCTCAATCGGAATGATTCTTCCCATTTTTGCGGATACTCTGTGTGAAATGGAGATAACCGTTCTGTTTTCGGATACTCTCTTTAGCGCTTCAAGCACTTCTTTTTCCGTTTCGGCATCGAGATTTGCCGTGATTTCATCCAATAACAAAAGCTTCGGTCTTGCCGCCGCCGCACGCGCTATGGATAAAAGCTGCCACTGTCCCTGTGAAAACAGTTCCGGTGTACAGATGGTGTCATATCCGTCCGGGAGGTGCATAATTGTATCATGCAGTCCCGTCAGTTCTGCCGCTTCTTTTACATTTTCCATGGAAATCTTTTCATCATACAGCGTAATCTGGTCTTTGACCGTTCCCGCTACTCTGTGAAATGACTGCTCTACATAGCCAAACAAAAAACGTCTGTCCTTCCGGTCAATCGCTGCTGCCTCTCTGCCGTCAATCCACACACTGCCCTCACCCGGTTCGTAAAGTCCCAGAAGCAGCTTAAATACCGTACTTTTTCCGGCACCGGTTCTGCCTGAAAGTGTAATCTGTTCGCCTTCCTCTACCTGAAAGCTTAAATGCTTTAACACCGTATGTTCGTCATAACCAAAGGTGACGTCCCGAAATTCCACAAAGGATTTACCGTTATTTTGTACCGGTTTTGAATCTGCTGTATTTTCATGCTGTTTTGGTGCAGGCTCCGGCAGTGCAAAAAATTCATTGATTCTCTGCACACCCGCAATGGCAGACTGAATGGTCTGAATCTCCATGCCAAGACTTTCAAGCGGTGTAAATATCTGCGAAATGTAATTCATAACTGCAACCGCCGTACCGGCTGACATACCAAACAGTGTCAGAACCTTAGGACTGCCGGAAGCGGATAACAGCATGACTAGCGCAACAACAACCGCATTTAAAATTAAAATGACCGGTGAATAGACCGCATCGTAAAAGTTGGTCTTTTCCATGGCATGATAGCTTTGCTGGATATATTCGTCATATCGTTTTTCCATATAATTTTCTTTGGAAAGGTTATGAATCGTACGGATATTATGCAGGGTTTCCGGCACATGACCGGAAGCACGGCTGACCGCACGGCGGTTTTCAACCTGCGCAGCTAACATATTTTTCTGGACATACCGTGTAAACCAGAACAGAAACGGCAGTAAAATAAACAGCACAAGCGCAAGTCCCTTATTCTGAAACCATATGACTGCCAGAATACTGATGATGCGGCAGGCATCCGCAAACATACTGATAATGCCCGATGTAAACAGATTTTCTACCGTATCTACATCACCGACAAACCGTGATACCAGTGCGCCCGGTTCCTGTTTGTTTAAACTGTCTGCCGTCAGTCTTGTAAACTTTTCCATAAGACTGCTTCTTAATGCATGTGTGATTTTCTGTCCAAATACCGTCAGAAATCCTTCTCTTGACGCTTCCATAACACCTGTCAGCGCCGTCAGCCCGAAATAAAGCGCCACAAAGGTAAAGCCGACATTCTGTTTTTGTGTCATGGCATCAATCATTTTTGCTAGTACAAGCGGCGGAAGCAGGGATATGACAACAGCTCCGCACACTGCAATAACAATTCCCACTGCCAGAAGAACATTTTTCTTTACAGTCTGTCTGATAATGTTTCCACAATCACTGTTCATAAATACTTCCTCCTTCCTGCGCATGGTAAAGCTGTGCGTATTCCGGTATCTCCTGCATCAGTTTTTCATGCGTACCGGTTACTGCCTGTCCATTTTCCAGCCAGATTCCCTGATTCATCTGCGGGAACAGATACAGTCTGTGTGATATTATTATCACAATGCCGTCTGCCATATATTTTTTCAGATTTGCAAAAATCTGTTTTTCGGTGTCTTTATCGAGTGCCGAAAACGGGTCGTCTAAAATGAGTACCGGACGTTTATGACAGAGCGTTCTTGCCAGCGCAAGGCGCTGTGCCTGACCGCCGGAGAGCCGCACGCCGCCGTTTCCGACCATTGTATTTTCTTTGTCCGGCATTGCCTGTACTTCTTCATTAAAACAGACCAGTTTCAGGTAATCGGATACATTTTTATTTTCTCCCATTAAAATATTGTTTTCAATAGTATCATTAAATAACTCCGGGGCATGTCCCAGATAACCGATAATGCCCGCGTGCTGTCTTCTGTCCAGACTGCCCAGCTCTTTACCGTCAACCGTGATGCTGCCCTGATACGGATATTCTCCGAGAAATGCCTTGCCGAAAGTAGATTTTCCGCACGCAACCGCTCCGGTCACACCGATAATATCTCCAGGCTTTGCCGCAAGGGAAATGTTTTCAAATATATTTTCACCATCAGGATACGCAAATGTAAGCTCCTGTACCGATAACTGTGAAACCGTCCGGATTTCAGGCTTTTCATTTTCTATCACCGGATTCATCAGCGGCTTAATACGCTTCCATGAAACCTGTGCCTTATGCACGGCATTAAATAATTTTGCCGCATTGGAGGATTTGACGGACAGCTTTGTAAAACAGGATAAAAATGTTGTAAAAATTGCAGCCGTCCAGACTTTCCAGCCTGTTCCAAGCACATTTGCCGCACCGAAATATAAAATAAACAGCACACCTGTCATTGAAATGACCTTATAAAGCGGCGGCATCATCGTATTCCAGATATTTGCGCTGACTGCGGCTTTTTCGTATGCCGTTAAATTTTCCTCATAAGCCTGTTTACGCTGCTGTTCACAGCCAAACACCCTGTAAGTAATGGCATTTTCTGCCCTGTCTAAGGTTGCCGAACTTAACGCACCGGACTGTTCCTTGTATACCACACCGGTCCGCTGTACAATGGCCTTCATTTTTTCGGCAAGCAGATAAGATACCGGCGGAAACAGCATGGAAAGCAGGGCAAGACGCCAGTCGTAATACAACAACATGCCCGCATACGCGGCAAGTGCAATGCCGGTATCAAAGATTTCTGTCGTAAATTTCCGCATACCCTCTACACAGTCATCAACGTCCAATATCGCCTTTGTCATAATATCGCCCGTTCCCTGCTCCTTTAACTCCGGTCTGCTTTTTTCGACCAGACTGGCGTAAAGAATACCTTTCATGCGGCGGTTGACGTTGTTGGCAAAACGTCTGACATAAAAACGCTTGATATAGCGGGACACCTGCACAACCGCAATGGAAAGCACGTAACATCCCACCAGAATGAGCATATTATAAAATGTCTTTCTTCCATTTAAAATGTCAATCAGACAGCCGGTCATCCGTCCTTCAAACCACGGTCCCGCAAGCAGACCTAAGTTATAAATCAGCCCGGACACCGTTACAATCAGTAAAACAACCCTCTCTGTCTTAAAATAAGAAATAATTTTGTTGGGTGTAAACGTTTGTTTACTCATTTTTTCCGCACTCCTTTTGCTCATTTTTATTCTCTATATGCACTGTCAATTTAATCTATCAAATCATTTTTATGTTTTCCGCCCCACTCACACATGGAAACAAGTATCGGTATCAGGGATTTGCCGCGTTCTGACAGGCTGTACTCTACTTTCGGTGGAATCTGCGGATATACTTACCTTTAGGTAAGTATATAACTTAAATGTGCGTACTTCCTTTTTGCTCCATTGTAGTGTATATTTAAAAAAACGGCAATAATAGATTTGCACAATAAAATAAAGGAGGACAGCTTATTGAATCCGGTATTTACGATTGAAAATATGCGTCCCATACGGGGCGGCATGACCGTTTCAAGAGATTCCAGACTTGGCACGGTCAATAAAATCACCTATTTTTCAATGGGTGCAGGAACCTCTATCAGTCAGGAAAGCTATGACAGAATGACCATGTATATCACAGACGCCGGAAGCGGAACATTTCTTCTGGGTGAAGAACCGAAAAATGTTTTTGCCACCCCCGGCACGGCACTCATTGTCCCTGAAAAGACTTTGTGCGGTATGCAGACAGAAAACGGACTGGTATACACTGAAATTATTTTTGAAAAGGAGAACATTATGAACGCAAATGTAAAAACAAATGAAGTATTCGCACTGAAAGATTTAATTTCTTATGAAGAAAGCAGTATCGCCAACATGGACGTAGCCAGCAACCCATCAATGAAATATGTGTTAATGGCATTTGATGAAGGCACAGGTCTTACACCGCACCGCGCACCGGGCAATGCGATTGTTTTCGCACTGGAAGGCAAAGCGACAATCGGCTATGAAGGAATAGACTATGAAATCAGCGCCGGTGAATGTTTCCGTTTTGAAAAGAACGGTCTTCACAGCGTAACCGCAAACGGCAGATTTAAAATGGCACTTCTGCTTGTGTTGGAATAATCCGTTAAAGATGTGTTGGATAAAAAATCCGGAAACTGCGTGATGAAAAGCAGTTTCCGGATTTTATTTTATGCCAGCCCCATTACACGGTACAGATATTCCATATCCATATTTTCACGAATCACATCGGCTAACTTATCATATTCTCTTTGTTTGTATTCCCAAAAACTCATCTGCCCGGACACAGCCGAATTCCTGCCTTTCTGCCGGCACAGTGTTTCTATGAGCCTCCCGCAAAATCCCACCTCGTCAAAAATCCCATGCAGATATGTCCCTGCTACATTTTCACGGACACAGCCGTCTGCGCGTGTTGATAAATCTGATTGATTGGTAAGCTGTATAAATCCCTGCGCATTTTCTTCGCAAATACGGCTCTCGCCCATATGGATTTCATAACCGGTACATTCACAGCCCGAAACGCTGCCCCAGATGCCGGATTGCGCACAAATCCGACCTTTTACGCGGGTTCTGTGCTTTTCTAATGAAAAAACGGTTTTTACCGGAAGCAGTCCAAGCCCCGGAACTACCTCTCCCGTTTCTGCCCCACAGCTGTCGTCAATTTCATTGCCTAACATCTGATAGCCGCCACAAATTCCCAATACCGGAATTCCTTTTCTGGCACAGTTTAAGATCGGGCTTTCCAGTCCGGTGCGGCGAAGCCATTTCAAATCGTCAATCGTATTTTTCGTGCCCGGAAGAATCAGTAAATCCGGTGTCTGAATCTGTTCCGCACGGTCTGCATACCGTACGCGCACACCGTCAAGCCGTGCCAGCGCGTCCAAGTCCGTAAAATTAGAAATGTGCGGCAGACGAATCACCGCAATATCAAGCCGCATATCCGTTTCGTCCGGCAGTGCCGTCTGTAAAAGGCTTTCTGCCAGACTGTCTTCTTCCTCAATATCCAGTCTGGTATACGGAATCACGCCGATTGTCGGCACATGGCAGATATCATAAAGCTGGTCTAATCCCGGTTCCAGTATTTTTTTATCGCCGCGAAACTTATTCATCACCAGTCCCTTTACGCGCCTGCGTTCTTCTTCCTCTAACAGCATCAGTGTTCCTGCCAGCTGTGCAAACACGCCGCCCCTGTCAATATCCCCCACTAAAAGCACCGGTGCATCTACCAATGCCGCCATGCCCATATTGACGATATCGTCCTGTTTTAAATTAATTTCCGCCGGACTTCCCGCACCTTCCAGTACAATCACATCATACTGCCTGTCTAATGTTTCATAGGCACTTAAAATATCGTGTATCAGCTTTTTTTTATATTTAAAATATTCCTTTGCAGGCATGTTTTTCAGCGGAACACCGTTTACAATAACCTGCGAGCCTACATCACTGGTGGGTTTTAATAAAATGGGATTCATCTGCACACACGGCTCTATTCCTGCCGCCTCTGCCTGCATAACCTGTGCCCTGCCCATTTCCAGTCCGTCCTTTGTGATATAAGAATTTAATGCCATATTCTGCGATTTAAACGGTGCTACACGGTATCCGTCCTGCTTTAACACTCTTAAAATTCCCGCGGTGATAATACTTTTCCCCGCATTGGACATCGTCCCCTGCACCATAAGATTTTTTGCCATGGTTCTTTAAAATCCTTTCCCTGCGCTGTCAGATATTCATTGTTTCAGAATCCGCCAAACCTGTCTGACCAGCTCCTTATTATCTGCATGCTGTTTTACCGCAATGCGGTAACAGTCCGGCGGCATATTCCTGTAATTTGCACAGGAGCGAATCAGTATTTTCCCCTCTAACAGCCGCTCCTTTAATAAAAATCCTGTCTTTTCCTGCGGCAGTCGGAATGTAATATAATCCGCTTCGGACGGAAATACGGTACAACCCATTTTTAAAAATTCCTGTATCAGATATCGGCGTTCCTTTTCAATCAACTGCCTTGTCCGCTTTTCATATTCTGTATCCTGTAATGCCGAAATTCCTGCACGCTGTGCGATTGACGACACATTCCACTCAGGAAGCTGCTGTGCCACCGCATGAAGCAATGACAAATCCCCGGTCATCAGATACCCCAGCCGCAGTCCCGCCATTGCATAAAATTTTGTAAATGCGTTGACGATGAGCAGATTCGGGTACTGTTTTAAAAAGCGCTTACAGCTCATTTTTTCATAATGCGGGTGAAACCGCAGAAAACATTCATCTGCGACAACCCGGATTTTTTTTGATGCACAAAACTGTAAAATTTCCGTCAAAATCTGCTCCGGGATTGTATTTCCCGTGGGATTATTCGGATTGCACAAAAAAAGCATCTGAACCGTCATTTTTGACAAGCGGTCACAGACTGTTTCATAACCAAAACCCGTGTCATGTGAAAGCTCATAAAATACCGGCTCTGCCCCTGCGGCACGCACCGCACGCTCATATCCTGAAAATGACGGTGCCGCTATGGCACATTTTTCCGGTGCGGTGGCACGCACAACTGCCATCAGCAGTTCCGATGCTCCGTTTCCACAAAGAATCTGCTCCGGTGCAATCCCTTCTTTTTGTGCTATCGCCCTGCGCAAATCCGTACATTCAATATCCGGATACGTTTCGTCCCATGCCGTGTATTCCGTAATTGCCTGCCTTACTCCCTGTGGCATGCCCAGTGGATTGATATTGACGGAAAAATCCAGCCGCACCTCTCTGCCATATACATTTCCGCCGTGTATTTCTCTCTGCATGCCTGCCTCCTGTCTGTATGCTTTGCTTTCTCTCTTACCCCGCCGTGCAGGAACAGGATTGCTCCGCTTTCGTCCAGCACGGCTCATTGCTTACGCATATTATACCATGCGGAAGGTGATTTCACAATAAATCTCCTGTAAGGGCTTGACTTAAACTTAACTTTAAGTATTACACTATTTTTATCATAGAAATTCTTATACGATGTAAATTTTAATAGTATAAATATTGTTTAGGAAGGGATTTACAATGTTGAAAAAATATTTTTATAAAACTGCTCTTACCACCGCCGCGCTTTCTACAGCTGTTTCTGTCCTGCTTTCCGGGTGCGGACAGTCCGCAGGTACAGGCACGGCAAAGACTAACACGATTACTTCTGCCGTTTCGGGGCTGAATATGACCGCATTTTAACCAAAAAATCTATTGACCACATTTTCTATGAAACAGAGGGCGGTCATGACGGTGATGTATGGCAGAAGGGCATGTATAATTTTATGAAACGGCTGTTTTACGGAAGTGCATTTCATTAAAAATTCAGTAACCCGATAATCACCCATAAAAAACAGCCTTATCCGAATTGTGCGGATAAGGCTGTTGGTTTATTCAGCTTTATTGTATTCAGCCTTTCTTCCCGCGCTTCTTCCAGTGTCATATCATCAGAAAGAACACCACCCTAAGCCCCAGTACCGCAGCCACCATTAAGAACGCAGAAATGTACAGCAGTACGTGGCTTCTTTTAATATCTTCTGCTTCCAGCGGACGGACGGCATCGCCTATCTGCGGCTTTTTTACAAGCTTTCCGAAATAATAATTATCGCCTGATAAAGCGACCATTAATGCACCGGCGCACGCGGCTTCCGTCTGGGCGGAATTTGGACTGCTGTGCTTTTTTCTGTCGCGCAGAAAAATTTTCCACGCATTTTTCATGCTGTAGTGCTTTTCGCCGTTTTTTTCTACCAGTGAGGCAATTCCCGCCGATAAAACCATTAATACACCGCCGATTCTTGACGGAATAAAATTTAAGACATCATCAAGCTTTGCCGCAAACCGCCCGAAGTACAGATATTTATCATTTTTATAACCAATCATGGAATCCATGGTGTTGACTGCTTTATAGATAAAACCGCCTGCCGCACCGAAAAAAAACATATAAAACAGCGGTGCAATCACACCGTCTGACGTATTTTCCGCAACCGTTTCCACTGCCGCACGCACAATGCCGTGTTCGTCAAGCTGTGCGGTATCCCGTCCGACAATCATGGAAACTGCCGTTCTTGCCGCAGGCAGACCGTCCTGTTTTAATGCCGTATAGACTTTCATGCTTTCTACCCTTAATGATTTGACTGCAAGAATCTGATAACACATGACGGATTCCACGATAAAACCCGCCGTCATGGAAATGCGGTAACAGATAAATAAAATCAATATTGTCACAGCGCCTGTCAATGCGGTTACAAGCACCGCAAGCAACGCACCGTTTCTAAACTTCTTTTTATCGGAATCTGTATCCTTTAATAAAACTTTTTCAAGTTTTGAAATAAGACTGCCAATTAGCTGTACCGGGTGGTACAGCCAATGCGGGTCCCCAAATATTAAATCCAGTAAAAATCCCAGTGCAACCGCACCTGTCTGACACCAAAAATACTGCATCTTATCCTGCCTTAGATTTCATAATCCATGCAGGAGCGGACTGCTGTATACGGTCTTACTTTGTTGTCAGCCACTGCTACATGCTTTGGGTGGGTGCTGTAATTTTTCAATGCTTCCGCTGTTTCAAATGTCGAATCCAGCATCACGTCTACTGTAGAACTTGGCAGACCGTCAATATTGACTTTGATTTCTGTCATGCCCGGAATCTGTCCGGCTAAGCCTTCCAGTCCTTCTTTGATTCCGGCTTTAATCTGCTGTTTTTCCTCTGCCGAAAATTCTTCTTTTAATTTCCACAAAATAACATGCTTAACCATTTTGTCCTCCTGATTTGTTATTTCAACTTATTACCGTCTGAAAATACGAATCCACTCCTGTGGGCGGCTGTATTCCATTGATTTATTAACATTTTTATTCTAGCACTGTACCGTGGATTTCACAACCATTTCGGGCGCTTATTTTTCCTATCACCGACAGCCTTTTATCTTTTGTCAGACTGCACAAATATCCTTCCCCGTTGCCGCAGTGATAATCATAATAGTCCCCGCCGTACAATTCCGACAATACCGCCATGATTGTACCGCCGTGAACGACATATGCCACTGTAGTGTCGTCCTGTTTTCCCGATGTTACCTGTCCTTTTAAAATGCTTTCCGATTTTGAAACCGTTTCCAAAAATGCACGGACACTTCTTTTCTTAAAATCCGTCAAAGTTTCCCCACCCGGAAACGGCAGTGTGCCGTTGCTGTCAATCCACTGCTGATACTGCGGATTTCCTGTCAGTTCTTTATAATTCTTCCCTTCAAAAAGCCCGAAATCACACTCTCTGAAATCCCATACAATCTGCGGTGTCTGTACCGGATAAATACATTCTGCCGTAGACAGACACCGCTTCATCGGACTGGAAAAGACCGCCTGCGCCGGCGGATAAATGCCTGCACACGTATCTTCTTTCAGTTTCTTTATGCCCTCACCGCATAAATCCTCGTCTGTTCTTCCGATATAGCGTTTTTCAAGATTTCCCTTTGTTGCTCCGTGCCGAATCAGCACAATCTTCATATACGACCTCACCTCCCGCAGGCTTTCCCCGCGCTATTTTGTAATTCCTGCTGATTCCTGCTTCAGGCACTGTCCGATTCCGCATAAAATCCGCTCCACCCTGTCGGATTTTGCCACTGCCGCACACAGCACACGTCCGACAGCTTCCCTGTAAATCCTGTCTTTTCGTTCCAGCGGCACAATTCCGCTTCCGACCTCATCACAAATCAGAATCATCTGCGGATTGACGGCATATAGCTCATCAATAAGCGTATCTGTCGATTCTCCCGCCGTTATCCGCCTTTGAATCAATAAATGCAGGTGATTGACAATATCTGCCGACTGTAACTGCTTTTCGTCACAGTCCTTTCCGTCTGCCACCCTTAAATTTCCTTTTTTCTTTAATACATAATCAAGCTTTCCCTGAAAAGCCCCGCCAAAATATACTTCCATATTTCTCCGTTCCTACTACAATCCATTTACGGTTAATCTCATCAGCCTTGTTGCAAAACAGCACTTAAAATTTCGCGCAGTCGATTTCTCATCTGCCGATATAACTCTATTGCATTTTCCGCAATTACAAAATATTCACACACGCCAGTACCACCGTCATGCACAATTCACTCACGCACAAAAAATAGCCCGCTAAGTCGCCCGTTACACCGCCGAATTCTTTATATGCCATATGTCTGTAATAACACAGCACAAGCCCTGCGGCAAGGAATACCGCACCGGTCTTGTAAATATCAACCAGCCCCATTCCAACCAGGCAGATGATAAACTGTATGCCTAACAGCGCATTGACACGGTAACGGTCCGTCACACTGGTAAATGTATACAGCATCCCGTTTTTTCTTGCACCACGGAAATTGACCGCCGCAAATCCACTGAGTATCCGTGACAAATAAAATATGCCCGCAAAAAGCAGAAATGCCTGTTCTTTTCCCTGCTCTACCATCCAGAAAAGTGCCGCAAAATAAACCGCACTGTATACCAGCAGGCAGATAACCGCAAATGCCCCGATATGGGAATCCTTTAATATAGAAAGTTTTTTCTCCCTGTCACCGTATGAATGAATCGCATCACTGGTATCCATATAACCGTCCACATGAATCCCGCCTGTAACAATCACCGGCAGTACCAGAAAAATCAATGCCCGGCTGACGTTTGGCACGCCTAAAAATGCTGACAGCTTATACCATATAAGCTGACACGCGCCAAGCACCAATCCGACCAGCGGAAAAAATCCCATAACATACCGCATATCTTTTTCTTCCAGATTCAGATGCGGCATTGGAATTTTAGAATACATCGAAAATGCGATGATAAGTGATTTTACCCAATTCATTTTTTCTGCCCGTTCCTCCTTCTTTTATACTGTTTACGCTTTTTCTGCCCCTTTAAATATTTTGCCTGACAGCAGTGCTATTTTTACAGCGGCAAACTCTTTTGAATCAGCTCATACGCCCCTTTCCAATATACAGGAATCGAATAGACCACCTCTGCCACACAGTCGGCTTCCTGCGCAAGCTGTGTATTTAACCGTCCCAGCCGTGTGATATAATCCGTTGTCGTATTGTCGTACAGACAGCCGTCTGAAAAAATTTCATTCGTTACAATCACAAGATGACGGCACTGTCTGTAAAGCTGTATACAGTCTGAAAATACAGCATCGGGTGTTCCGCCCTCTTCAAAACATTCATTTGCCATAAGATTTGAAAGACATTCTAACAGTACCACCGGCTTCTCATTTTGCGCTGCGTGTGACACAGCTTCTGTCTGCACTTTATCAAATGCCTTGCTGACATTTTGGTACTGCTCTATCGTTTCAAAGCCTTTTCCCTGCCGCAGTGCATGATGACGGCGGATTCTTTGTGTACCCTCTGCACCGTAGGGCTGCATGGTTGCAATATAATATTTTTTTGCACTGCCCGCAAGTTCACAGCAGATTTTTTCCGCATATTCGGATTTGCCGCTCCCACTGGTACCTGTAATTAAAATTAACATTTTTTATAATCCTCATAAGCTTCAATCTGTATATCTTCAAATGTCGTGTTTTCCCGGTATACGCGCATTGCCATATCTAACAGCGGAAACAGCATGACCGCGCCTGTTCCCTCGCCCAATGCAAGCTCCGCAAAGAGAACGGCTTCTTTTTCAAGGGCTTTTAACAATGCTTTCATCGCCGGTTCTTTTCCCTGATGAGATGCAATGATAAAATCCCGCCGGAAAAACAGACACGGCAATCAGCGCGGCAACCGCCGATATAACCCCGTCAACAATCACAGGTATCCGGTAAACCGCACCGCCCAGAAAGACACCGACAAGACCGGCAATGTCCAGCCCGCCGATTTGCTGTAACAGACAAAGTGGATTTTTTTTGTATTTTGTATACAAGCGTTGTGCCTCTGCAATGACTTCTGTCTTTCTTTTCAATCCCGCATTGTCCAGCCCCGCACCGCGTCCCGTGACTTCCTGTGGGTTTAAATCCAGCAGAATACAGGCAAGTGCTGTGCTTGTGGTCGTATTTCCGATACCCATTTCGCCGGTTGCAAGTAATTGGTATCCCTGCTCTTTGCACGATTTTACCACGTTCATTCCTGTGTAAACTGCCTGTGTGAGCTGCTCCTCTGACATCGCAGGCTCTTTTAAGAAATTTTTTGTTCCCGCCATAATCCGGCGGTTTAAAAGTCCCGGATAGGAATTGACATCTGTTCCGTCCGGCAGGCAGTCTGCGGCAATGCCGATATTTACCGGAATCACTTCTGCATAGGCATAATCCGCCATTTTACAGACGCTTGAAATGCCGTCTGCCATGTTACAGCTTACCACTGCCGTCACTTCCTGCCCGGTCTGTGTGACCCCTTCTTCCACAATGCCGTTATCCGCGCACATGACAATCACCGCACGCTTGTCAATCGCTACATTGGGTGTGTTTTGTATCCCTGCAATCTGTGTAATGAGCTGCTCCATTTTTCCAAGTCCGTACAGCGGCTTGGCAATGCTGTTCCAATGCTTCTGCGCCTGTTTGACGGCATTTTTATCCAGTCCGCCTGCCTCTGCCAGTTCCGGGAAAATTTTATAAATATCGTTTTTTTCTTCCATGCCATAAGATATGGCATGAACATCTTCTATGTTATTTTCATGATACATCTCGCAGGCTTTTAAATAACGCTTTGCCGCCGCTTCATTTCCGTAAAAATAAATGTGCGGGAATCCCGCATAAAGCGTATCCGTTCCATAACCGCCGGATGCCGCAGTGTTATCCGAAGCCTTTGTAATCTCATAATCCGCACCGATATTATCACTGTTCCAGTAGTGAAATTCATGTGCGCGAATCGTTTCGCCCTTTGCCGCAAGCATTGTGTCCTTTTGCGCCGTGAGTGTCATATAGCCAAAGCGGCAGAGCTTTCCTGTCCCAAATCCGTTTCCCGCAATCACGCCGCACATCGGAAAACGTTCTTTTTCCGGTGTTTCCAGTGTTTCATGCAGATATAAAAATCCGCCACATTCCGCAATACACGGCAGTCCGCCCAGTATCTGCTCTTTAATTTCACTTTTCAGTGTTTCATTTTCGGACAAAGCTTTTGTATGTAATTCAGGATATCCGCCGTAAAGCAGTAATCCGTCTATTTTCTCCGGTAGTTTTTTATCGGACAGCGGACTAAAAAACACCAATTCACACCCGTTTGCCCGCAGATACTCTAAATTATCTTCATATAAAAAGCAGAAAGCGGCGTCTTTTGCCACAGCTATGCGGAGTTTATTTCCTGCCGTATCCTGTAAACCCGTGCTTTCCGGCTTGTCCAATGCCGTTACCGGCTCTTTTTCCTTTTCCTCTGCTTCTCTGATATCTTCATTTTCTTTCAGCGGCACTGCGGTTTCTGCCAGCGCAAGGATTCCCTCTAAATCAAGGCTTTTTTTCATCTGCACGGCTATCGTGTCGATTTTTTCTTTAAAATGCACGACTTCATCTGCTGTAACCAGCCCCAGATGACGGCTTTCCAATGCTCCACCCTTTTTATACGGCAGAAAGCCCAGCGGAATCAGTCCCAGTTCCTGTGCCGCTTTTTTTGCCTGCGGATAGAGTTTTTCCGACATCTGATTAAAGATAACTCCGCGTATCTGCGAATTTTCCTGAAATGTCGTAAATCCCTTTAACACTGCCCCGACAGAATTGCTGATACCACGGCAGTTTACAATTAAAATCACCGGTGTATCCGTTATCTGCGCAATTTCAAAGGAACTCCCCTTTGTACTGAAACCCGCGCCGTCATAATAGCCCATAACACCTTCAATCACTGTGATGTCACTGCTTTTTTCTTTCTTTGCAAGCAGTGTGCGAATCGTTGTTTTATCACAAAACCAGCTGTCTAAATTGCCGGTACGCATTTTTAACACACGCGAATGAAACATCGCATCTATATAATCCGGACCGCATTTTAAGGCAGACGGTGTCCGTCCTAAATCTTTTATGCACCGGCATAATCCGCAGACAATCGTTGTCTTTCCACTCCCGCTTCCGGTTCCCGCAATCATTATCCGGCTCATCTGACACTGCTCCCTTCTATTATAAATACAGGATTATTGGCAGACAGCATATGATACTGTCCCCTTTTTTTAACTTCCGTCACGGCAATCTGTACAATCTGTGGCGTATCAAATCCGTTCTGCTCCAACAGCCGTACCGCTTCCTGTACCGTTTCTAATGTAACTGCCGTTATTACAATGCGTACATGCGGATTCTTCTTTAAAATGATTTTAAAAATGTCTTCCAGTTCTCCGCCGCTTCCGCCGACAAATACCGCGTCCGGCGCAGGCAGTTCTTCCAGTACACCGGCGGCACTGCCATGCACCACCTGTATGTTATCCAGTCCGAATTTATGCGCATTCTGCGCAATCAGACTGCACCCTTCTTCTGTCCTTTCAACTGCATAAACGCACCCGTATAAAGCCTGCATTGCAAGTTCCACGGTGACAGAGCCGGTTCCTGCACCGATATCATAAATACAGGCGTTCTTTGCAGGTGCTATGCGGCTCACCACGCTTGCGCGGATTTCCCGCTTTGTCATCGGCACACCGCCGCGGATAAAGCAGTCATCCGGCAGTCCGGTTCCTGTAAATGCTCCCGGCTCCGGGTTATGTACTGCCATAACCGACAGCCCTGCCGCCTGATATGCCGTTAATTCTTTTGCACTTCCGTGCATAATTTTTTCATTCTGATAAGAAAGATTTTCACCAATCCAGACACATACATTTTCCAAGCCTGCCTCCGCAATGCGGGTGCAGATTTCTGCGGTATTTCCCTGTGTCAGAAAAAATGTGTACTCATTTTGCATAATCACCGGAAGATACGGCTGTTTCTTTCCATGCAGGCTGACAAACTGCGCCTGCTCCCACGCCACACCGATTTTTGCCGCAAAATATATTACAGAGGAAATTCCCGGCAGAATCCGGTACGCATATTTTCCGTTTAACTGCTCAACCAGTTTTTTCGTCCCACTGTAAAATCCGGTATCTCCCGACATCAGCACCGTAAAATGCTCCCCGTCTTCATTTTCAACTACCCGCAGAATCTCTGCCGCCGTCACCGCTTTAACCGTTCTTTGATCTGTATACGGCGCAATCAGGCGTTCTGAACCGATTAAAACGTCTGCCTGTTTTACTGCCCGGCAGACCTCCTGTGTCATGCAGCCTGCACTGCCCGGCCCCATTCCGGCTATTGTTACCTGTTTCATGTTCTTCTCCATTATCACATCTATAAGCGGCAAAATTCATTTACACACTTATGTCATTAATTTTTTTAGTTCCGCTTCTGCCTCGGACAGATTTTTTCCGTCTTCCTGCTTTGGTCTTTTAATCACGATAACATCCGTTCCTGTCTGTTCTGCGGCAGATATTTTTTCTTCAAACCCGCCGCTTTTGCCGGATTGCTTTGTGACAAGTACGCCGATACCTGACTGTTTTATCAATGCAACATTTAATTCCTGTGAAAACGGTCCCTGCATTGCAATTAAATGTGCCGGCAGAAATCCCGTATCAACCGCCTTCTGAAGCATTTCAGGACTGGGAAGCAGTCTTAAATAGGCACGGTTCTGATAATCCTGTATCTTTGTGTAATCCGGTAAATGCTTGCTTCCTGTTGTCAGCAGAATATTCTTTTCAAGATACGGCTTGTCATTTAACAAATCCACCGCTTCACGCATACTGTCTGCCACGCGGATATGCGCCTTTGCACTGCCGGTTACATTTTCCGTCATATCCGTATTTTCCCGCAGTATCCGCATATAGGGAACTCCTGCTGTCTGACAGGCTTCTTTGATATTTTTTGTCACCTCATCTGCATACGGATGTGTTGCATCAAGCACACACACCGGGCAAATCTGCATAAGCTGTTCATAAATTTGTTTCCCGTCCAGCCGTCCGGCATGAATATGCAGATTCGGTGCCTGCGGAAGAATTTCCCTGCCGTATTCTGTTGCCACAAAAACCTCTGCCTGCCATTTATTCTGCACAAAACATTCACAGAGCCGGTGTCCCTCGGTCGTTCCGGCAAACAGGACAATTTTTTTCATGCTCATCGTACCTGATACCCTCTCGGTGTTACCATTTTCCCGCCAATCACCTTTGTCCGGCTGTTTCCGATATAGACAGTCGTAAACATATTTGCTTCAAATTCTGCCAATTCTTTTAAAGAAAGAACGCCCGTTTCCTGTCCGTCCCGTCCGATATTTTTTACATAACCGCAGACCGTATCCGGTGACTGTGCTTTTTCTACAATTTCACAGGCTTTCTTTAAATAGCCTGCCCTGCGGCGGCTTGACGGATTGTACAGGCAGATGACCAAGTCTGCTTCTGCCGCCGCCAGAAGGCGCTTTTCAATGAGTTCCCACGGTGTCATGCAGTCACTTAAACTAATCACCGCAAAGTCGTGGGATAACGGCGCGCCAAGACATGCCGCACCGCTGTTTGCCGCCGTCACACCGGATATTACCTGAATCTGCACGGATTCTTCTGCCAGTTCATAAACCAGACTCGCCATGCCGTATACACCGCTGTCCCCACTGCACACCAGCACCGTTTCTTTTCCCTCTTTTGCCCTGTCGATGGCATACTGACAGCGTTCCCGCTCCTGCATCATATTGGTTGAATAATACTGTTTATCCGGAAAATACTGTTTTAATAATTCCACATAAGTCCGAAATCCCACCACCAGTTCCGAATCCTGTATTGCCCTGACCGCTTCCAGTGTCATATTTTCCTTTGCACCGCTTCCAAATCCTACTATTTTAAGCATTTTACTCCTCATTTCTTTTTATTTTATAAACCGCGACCGTGATGCCGTCACAGGCGGTTTTTGCCACTATTTTTTCTCCGCCGCCGGAGGCCGCACAGGCACTCCGCTCGCAGACATTATCCACACCCATCTGCCCCTTTACAAAGGACGATGCCGTAAATGTACCCGCCTGCTGTTCTAATTCCTGTACCGCATACGTCCGGTACGGCACTTTCATCTGTTTTGCAAAACTGATAATTCCTTGTTCCTGCGCCTTTCTGTCGATAGATGCAATCACACCGATTCGCTCTGTCAGCAGGTGATTCTGCGCAAATGTCGTATAAACCGCCTGCGCAATCTCTTTTAAACTTTTTCCTTTTTTACAGCCGATTCCGACTGCCAGATTCATCGGCACCAGTTTTATAGTCCGTAAAAATACTTCTTTTTCATGCACCTCTGTTATAATCTGGATTCCGCTTTCAAATTCTCCGTTTTCATTTTTAGTAACCTGTATCTGCCCCGGATACTGCTTTTCCGCCTGTTCTAACAGGTCTATATATTCATCATTTCCTGTCATTCCAACCGGTTCATGATTTAAAATGCGCCCCGAAATGTCCTGAATCATTACAGGATTTACAATGCGCAGCCTGTGTTTTCCTGCAAATAAATCCACCGCAAACATACCTCGTGTATCGGTTGCCGTCGTAATGACCGGTGCCGCGCCAAGCCGTTCTGCCAATGTACTGCACCACTCATTTGCCCCGCCGATATGCCCTGAAAGCAGTGAAATCAGGAATTTTCCGTCCTCATCTGCCACCAGCACCGCCGGGTCTGTCGTCTTGCTTTTCAAATAGGGTGCTATCACACGCACGGCAATCGCCGCTGCCCCGATAAATAAAATCCTGTCACACTGATAAAACTGCTCCTTTATCACTTCGCCGACCGAATAAAAGGAATGAATTGTGCCGTCAGTACATCGCTCATGTCCGTAGATTTCTACCGTTCCTTCCGTGTTTTGTGCCGCTTTTTTTGCAAGCTGTAAGCCCGGCTGTGTAAATGCTATGATGATTGTTCTCATTTGCGGTACTCCGTCTGAAAATCCGGGTCATACAGCTTGGAAAAAGCATATTTATCCCCTAAAAAGTCACCGACAAGCACCAGTGCGGTCTTCGTAATTCCCGCTTCCTGCGCTTTTTGTTCGAGTTCCTTTATCGTTGTTTTTATACACTGCTGTTCTGCCCAGCTTGCCTTGTATACAATCGCACACGGCGTATCCGGTGTATACGCTCCCTCACACAACTGTTCCTGCAATTCTTTTAAATGTCCCGCACTTAAAAAAACAGCCATGGAAGCGCCGTGCTGTGCCAAAAGCGAAAGCTTTTCTTTTTCCGGCACCGGTGTTCTTCCTTCCATTCTCGTAAGAATGACCGTCTGGGATACTTCCGGTACGGTATATTCACAATTTAGCGCCGCCGCCGCCGCTAAAAAGCTGCTGACGCCCGGACAGATTTCACACTGGATTCCGTGTGTGGCAAGCACTTCAATCTGTTCACGGATTGCACCGTAAATTGACGGATCGCCCGTGTGCAGACGGACAACCTTTTTCCCTGCCTGCTCTGCCTTTACAATCACATCAATGACTTCGTCCAGATTCATATAAGCACTGTTATAAATTTTACATTCTTTTTTTGCATATTCCAATAATTCTTCATTGACCAGTGAACCGGCATAGATAATGACATCGGCTTCCTGTAATGCACGCATGCCGCGCACCGTAATCAGGTCTTTTGCCCCCGGTCCCGCTCCGATAATTTTAACCATATATTTATTCCTCGTTTCCTATCTGCCATGCAGAATCCTTATTTTTCACTGCTTACATCTGCCGTGATTTTTAAAAGCAGTTCGTCTGCCTGTTCTGTTTTTCCAAGCAGTCCGTATTCATTGGAAAAGACAACTGCACCTATCTGCATATTGTCACCGCCTCTTTTTTGCAGGCAGGCATCAATCTGTAACATAAGCTGTTCCATTGTCTTTCCGAGTATCTTTTCATTTTTTAAAAGCTCCAGTGCAGCATCGGTCGTCACACAGTCTAAAATATTGCGCACCGCTTCAATACCCGCGCCTGCCCGCACGGCACACGCTGCCAGTATTTCCATGCGGCCGTCCGCCATTTTGGAATGGGTATTCATAATGCCTGCGCCCAGCTTGACCAGTTTTCCGATATGACCGACAAAAAGCATTCCTTTTGCCCCAAGTTCACAGCCCATATCAATCGTATCCCCGATAAAATTACTGCATTTAATACTTCTTTTTAATTCAATTTTTAATGTTTCATGTAAAAAATCCTGTCCATAATTACCCGGTGTTATCAAAAGAGTCTGTTCCCCGTCTGCCAGGTGCATTTTCATCTCTGTACGGATTGTGTCAATCAGCGCCTGCTCACTCATCGGCTCTACAATGCCGCTTGTTCCAAGAATAGATATGCCGCCTGTAATACCAAGCTGCGGGTTAAATGTTTTTTTTGCGATTTCCACCCCCTGCGGCGCAGAAATCACCGCCTGCAGACCGCCCTCATAGCCAAATGCTTCTGCCGTTTCCTTTAATGCCGCCTCAATCATCTTTAGCGGCACCGGATTAATCGCCGCCGCACCGACCGGGCGCGCCAGTCCCTTTTTTGTAATCCGCCCGATACCCACACCGCCGTCAACGATCATCTGCGGTTTTACTGCGGCTGTATCGGACCGCTCTGATTCTGTATCGCATTTTTTTACAGTCATGTCCGTGCTTTTATTCATATTACTATTATTATGAATATAGGAAACCTCGGCAAATATCAAAATGCCATTGGTAATATCCGGGTCATCACCGCTGTCTTTCTGCACTGCACAGGATACTGTATGCGCCTGCCTTTGAATTTCACAAACCGGCAGTGTCAACGTAATGTCTGACGGTGTTCTTACGGAAACCTCCGTCACTTCCCTGCCGGATAAAAGCATCTGCGCCGCCGCTTTTGCCGCAGCAGCCGCACATGTGCCTGTTGTATAACCGCACCGCATTTTTTTCTGATTTTTATACACGTACCGTTCTAACATCTGCGCCATTCTTTATCGTCCTCTGCCGCCATGTAAAACAGGGCATTTACAACCGCCGCCGCTACATTACTGCCGCCCTTTCTTCCTCTTGCCACAATATACGGCAATGTACTGTCTATGATTTCTTCCTTTGCTTCAACGACATTCACAAATCCCACCGGTACACCGATAACCAGTGACGGTGTAAATATGCCCTTATCTGAAAGTTCCCGTATTTTCATCAGTGCCGTCGGCGCATTGCCGACTACCATAATACAGCCCGGATTCTGCTTTGCCGCTTTTTCCACGCTGACTGCCGCGCGGGTAATTTCACGCGCCGCTGCTTCCTTTGCCACCGCTTCATCTGCCATATAGCAGTGCAGTGAAATGCCAAACCGCTCCGCCATTTTATGGCTGATACCCGCGCCTGCCATATTGGTATCCGTCACAATGTCCGTTCCTTTTTGAATGGCTTCCAGCGCCTTGTCTACAACGCCCTCGGAAAATACCATATTCGTTTCATACGAAAAATCCGCAGTTGTATGAATCACTCTTTTGACAATCGGCTTATACTGCGGCGGTATCTGTGTCGTCAGTTCCTTTTCGATGATTGCAAAGGATTGTTTCTCAATTTCCATTGGTTTCATGCCTGCACCTCTCCTTATCCAGCATTGATTTTACTGCAAAAGACAATTTCTTAACGTTTCACTGTCAGGGCGGAAAAGCACCTGTTTTTTGTGTGCCTTTGCATACTCCGGCAGTTCTTTTACTCTTTCATTCATCTGTCCTGTCAGACACCCTGTATCAATCACAATATCTGCTTCATCAATCGCACGGCACGCCGCCGTAAATGCTTCTTCCCCGACCGGCTCAAACATTTTTTCCGTAATCACCTGTGCCGCCAGTGCCTGTGCGACCGGGTAGTCGCAGTCATTTTCATATAAAATACCGGCAGTAAACGCCAATCCCATACGCTGTAATTCGCGGTATGTAAAAATGCCTGTTCCCGCGCCGCCCGCAACAAAAATACGCGGTGTGCCTTCGGGCTTTTTTAATTCCGTACTGCCATACAGACAATTATACGTCCCCTGCTGTAATCCGTAAAGAGTGCTGATACGGCTGTCCGTAAAAATCTGCTCCGGTCTTCCGAATTCAATCGTTCCGTTTCCGCCGACACACATCACATAATCTGCGATTTTTGCCGCCAATTCAATTTCATGCAGTGACACAATGACCGTCACCTTATCCTTGACTGCCATTTCCAGCAAAATGTCGAGCAATTCTATTTTGTGACGGATATCCAGAAATGATGTCGGCTCGTCCAGTACAATAATTTCCGGCTTCTGACAGACCGCCCTCGCAAGCATAATCCGCTGGCGCTGTCCGTCACTAATCTGTGAAAAATCTTTTTCCGCAATGTCCATGGCGGACACCTTTTCCAGCGATTCTGTCACAATTTGTTCGTCTTCTTTGGTCAGTTTTCCGAAATAATTCGTATACGGATACCGTCCCATGGCAACGACATCACGGCATGTCATCATTTCCGTCTTGATTTTCTCCGTCAATACAACAGACATCGTTTTTGCGTATTGTTTGCTTGTGAAATCCTTCACATTCTTTCCTTTAATATAAATACCACCGGATATCGGCTGCATTTCCCGGATAATATTTTTTAAAATTGTGGACTTTCCCGCACCGTTTGGTCCAATCAGTACAAGAATTTCTCCTTTTTTGACCTTGAGTGCAATGTCTTTTAACAGTGCCTTCCCATGATAGCCCACACTTAAATCCTGTGTTTCTATATATACCTGTTCCATGCTTTTCTCCTTTTACTTCTGCCGCTTCACCATCAACCAGATAACGACCGGTGCGCCAAACACTGCCGTAACCGTTCCGATTGCCAGTTCTGACGGCGAAAAGATTGTTCTTGCAATCAAATCACAGAACATACAGAATACGGCGCCGCACAAAAAGATTGCAGGAATCGTAACCACCGGCTTTGTCGTCTTTAAAGACAATCTTGTAATATGCGGAACAGCAATACCGACAAAGGAAATCGGCCCTGCAAGTGCCGTTACACAGGCTGACAAAAGACTGGACAGCAAAATGATACAGACCCTGAAAAAGCGGATATGAATCCCCATGCTCTGTGCATAGCCCTCTCCCAACAGATACGCGCTAATCGGCTTTGAAAATAAAAAGGTGACAACTGCCGTCGGAAATACTACTGCCGCCGCTAGCTTTACCGTGCTCCATGAGCTGCCCGAAAAACTGCCCAATGCCCAGTGTGTCAGATTGGCAATATCCGAATCATTTGCAAATGTAATGCACAAATCCGTGATTGCCGAACAGATATAACTAATCATAATTCCGACAACCAAAAGCATGGACATACTTTTCACGCGGTTTGCAAAAAGCAGGACATAAAGCATGGCAAGAAGCGAACCGGCAAATGCGGCCGCAACCTGCGCCCACAGCGGCATACCAGACATATATTTCAGCAGAAAAATCATCGTGATTGCAACAAACATCTTTGCACCGGACGAAATACCAAGCACAAACGGTCCTGCAATCGGATTTCTGAAAAAGGTCTGCAATAAAAATCCGGATAACGACAATGCCCCGCCTAAAATTGCCGCCATACACAGACGCGGCAGACGGATTTTCCAGATAATATTGTATTCCGGTGTTCTCATATCACCATGCAGAAAAATAATGCGAAAAATTCGTGCCGGAGATATATGAACATTTCCTGTATTGATATTAAAAATCACTGCCAGTACAAATAAAACCACAAGTAAAATGTATACAACCTGACAGCGGATTATTTTTTTTATCTGCATTTTTTCTCCATTCCAGTTGCTCTATCCGCAAAAGTGCCACACCAAATTAAAATGATGTGGCACTTTTTTACAGACAGATTTTCTGTTTTACTGTAACTTCTTTAAATATGTAAGTTCTGTTGTATTCGCATCAGCATTCAGCATTAAGTTGATGTCGTTAATCATGCTTCCGATTGTATCTGCAATCTGGAAGAAATCCGGTGTTGTACACCATACATTTCCGTCCTTAACAGCCTTCATATCTGAAAGCACACTGTTGTAACCTGTAAAATCACTGAGTGTTGACGGCTTTCCGCCTAAACTCCAGATATAAATCACATAGTCTGCATCTTTCGCTTTTTCATAAAAGCTTTCGATATTCATTTCCTGTGTACCGGTCTTATCTGTATTTAAGTCAGAGAAAATGTACTCTCCACCTGCCATATTGACCATCTGTGTAAGATAATCTCCTGCATTTCTGACATAGAGCTTGCCCTTTGAAGTAATATAGAATACCGCAACGGATTTTCCGGTCTTTTCAGCCTTTGAAAGTGTATCTACATAAGCCGCCTGTGCATTATACATGGTTGTGGCAGCATCTTCTTCATTGCAGAGTGCCGCATAGAATTTTGCCCATTCTACACGTCCGAGCGGATTTTCTTCATAGGTAGACTGGTCTAAAATGTAATTAATCCCCAGTTCCTTTAATTTTTCTGCTACATCCGGTTTGCTGGTTAGCATGGTTGAATATATAGCAAGTGTAGGTGCGCCTGCAATAATTGTTTCATAATCCGGTGCTTTGTAGTCGCCTACGTAAGTAAGCTTTCCGTCATCAAACGCTTTCTTTACGCCGTCAATGTACCATGAATCCTTATCATAAGTTACCTGGCTGATATTAGAAAGACAGTTGCTTGCATTCATCAGGGATGTTACCGGTGTTGAAGATACGAGCAGATTTGTAACCGGTGTCTTTAATACCAGTGTATCCGCATCTAATCCTGATGGCGTGGACATTCCTTCCGGAACGAGCAAAATCTTAGACTGCTTTGCCACAATCGCAGTATCTTCATCTCTGTTGGTAATAGTCAGCAGCTTATAACCGCCCTTGTAATACTCTACAGAAAACAACTTTGCATACTGTAATTCCATTGCATGGTCAAATACAAGCTGTCCGTCATAGCTGCTTTCGCTATTCGTCTGGCTTGTCGTGTTACCGGTTCCGCAGCCGCCCATTGTAAACGTTGCCGCAAGCAGCGTAAACACAAGCATGAGTGCAAGAAATCTTTTTTTCTTCATTTTGTTTTCTCCTTTTCTTTTTCATGAAGTGTTTTGATGATTCCGATATGATCGCAGAAAAGGAGCAGACCTGTCTGTCTGCATAAAAATCAATAGTCTGTTGTTCTCGCAACGACTATTTTAACTCTGCCTGTAAACCGGTCTTCTGACTCACAGATTAACAGCAATACCCGCCTTCCCGGATTCGGTCAGCTAAAAGTAGCCTCCTCCAGTGGCATTATGGATACCGCCTCCCTGTACACAGCAGCGGAACTGTTCAAGAATTTCACTTGATTCCCTGAAATGTAAGCCTGCGCGTTTTCACAAATCTGTTTTCTGCACAGTTTCATTTCGTTTACAGTGATTATTTCGTTATCATCTGGATTTTATCCAGAGTTTATTATTCCATAGAATTGATAGAATTGCAAGAAATTTCATTTGTAATTTAATTTGCAATTCAAAATGTTCCATACAGGGTCTGCCGGATTTTTTCCATATCATATTCCGGCGCCGCCGCTGCTACTGCATCGTAAAGCGGCTGTATTACGGAGACTTCTTCTTCAAGTCCGGAGGCTATTAGCTCTGCTGACTTGCCCTTTTTGACTTTTTTATTATCATTGGTAACAGCACCGATGCCTGTCCCTCCTGAAAGCCTTCCTCACGGACGACTTTCATATGTCCTTCTTCATCGTATTCATATATACTCACGTCTATCACCTCTTCCCTTACTTCATCTTCTCCGACAAAAACCGCACAACCTTTTCATAATTTTCCGGCTGGTGCGGGAAGGTACAATACGTGCAGTCTTTAATTTTCTTTCCGCTTTCACGTACGATAAAGTGCGGATTGCCCGGACAGTCTTCGTACTGATTTAACGGACAGTAACAAAAGAGGCAGTTAAAATCTGTCTCTTTTTCCACTTTATGACACGGAAAGTATTTACATTTTTCATTTTTAAAATAACGGTAACTGTTTTGCATTTTTCCTCCTGCTGTATACAGCTTTCACATTTTATAAAAAAAGCATCTAACAATTGTTAGTTCAAATGGCTTATGTAAAAAATTATTTTATTCTATTGTAAAGAACTTTCTCTATCCCCGTTGATAAATCAATCTTTTTCTTATAAAGAAGTGTCCACGATGCTTGATTTTTTGAATAATCCATCTTTTCTTCTGGGAAAAATGAACGACAGAAATAATTATCTCCTTCATCATTAGATAAAAACAGAAATAGATTTCTGCTCTCCATATTGTTTTCCATAAGATAATCTGCCTCAATCATTGAATACATATTTGCTTTCTTATTATACTTAAACACAGTATCATTACTGTCAATCATTTGTTCAAGCAATGGCAGAAAATGAACTCTTTGCTCTATCTTATTATAAAAATCTGATGACTCTATTTTTTCAATTGTAATTGTTCCATCTGCTATCTCATCAAATACTCTGCCTCTGTCTCGGCTCAATTCAGGTCTGTCTACGAGATATTGTAGCCCCATAAGATGAAAACAATCTTTTTTATCAAATGAGATTCTTAATGTAACTGAAACACCTTTCCTCCCTAACACAAGCTCATATTCGGTTGATAATAGCGGAATAAATGCATTTATGCAATCTAAAACATTCCTCACTACAATTCTCCACTACTTGCTTAGATTAAGAAAGGCTCTGCATAAGCAGAGCCTTTCTAACATTTTCTTTCGAGGATTAACCTCTAGCCAGATTGTGGTAAATGTCAAACCCTTATAAAGCTCATAAGGCACTGCT